>OLQH01000293.1_pt1 | contig 57705 bp, 50 predicted proteins | sample 1672671 | NCBI WGS metagenome assembly OLQH01 (sample SAMEA3136712, study PRJEB25190) | human gut metagenome
CTGAGGACGTGAGCAAGTACGCACTTGTCGTGCACTGCGGCGGCTGCATGCTGAACGAGCGGGAAATGCAGTATCGCCTGCGGCACAGCGCCGAGCGGAATGTGCCGATGACCAACTATGGCATTGCCATCGCTCATATGCACGGCATTCTCGATCGTGCGCTTGCTCCGTTCCCTGATCTGCATCAGGCATGGAGCAGCACCGCAAACGGATAAAATATGGGGCGCGCTGAAAACAGCGCGCAAGAAAAGACGAGTAAGTTTCTCCGAATGGGGTTTGCTTACTCGTCTTTTTTGCTTTAGATTAAGGTGTGAAACAACACCGGTGCAATGTAAATGAGTGCAGGGACAAGAAGCCTTCTTCAGCCTTTTGCCCCTGTATTCTTTGCACTTTTTCCTGCTTACATTTTGAAAAATTGAAATGCTTGGCCTGCGTCGGGAATGCACCGCAGTTCACGCATGCCAGTTCTCCCAATCCGCAATACGGTGCTGCAGCGGACCGGAACCGTGACCAAGATCCAGCTTGAAGTCAATGCAGGCGGTCAGATACCGCTTGGCCCGCTTGACGCTGCCGACGAGCGACACGCCCTGTGCCAGTCCGCATGCGATTGCACTGGATAGCGTGCAGCCGGTACCGTGCGTGTTCGGGTTGTCAATACGCGGCGCGGGAAGCCAGTGCATTTCTGTGCCGTCAAACAGCAGATCATCTGCGCAGTCTGCCAGATGACCACCCTTGACCAGAACGGCGCCGCCGGTCTTGCCGACGATTTCGCGTGCCGCCTGCTCCATATCTTTACGATTGGTGATGTTATGGCTGCAGACAGCGGCTGCCTCATGCAGATTAGGCGTTACCAGAGTGCACAGCGGGAACAGCTCCTCCTGCAGAACCTTTGCCGCATCGTGATGCAGCAGCGCGGTACCGCTTGAGGACATCATTACCGGGTCGAGTACGATATTCTTGGCGTGGTACGCCTTCAAGCGCTCCGCTACTGTGTGAATAATCTCTGCGTCATACAGCATGCCGACCTTGACGGCATCTGGGAAAATATCGTCAAACACACAGTCAATCTGTTTGCCAACCAGTTCAGCGGAAACCGGCTGCATACCGAATACACCAGTGGTATTTTGTGCACACACGACAGTGATAACGGCCATGCCATACACGCCGAAGGCTTCAAAGGTTTTCAGGTCGGTCTGAATACCTGCGCCGCCTGTCGGGTCGGTGCCTGCAATGCTGAGAACGGTTTTCATGTTAATTTTCCTCCAATCCTGTGCCGTCAAAGGCGGGAATAAAACTCTCGCTGATGGATTCGTCCTGCTGAAAAAAACCGCCGAGTCCAAGCTCACCGAACAGCATACAGGCATCTGCGTACTCCTCTGCGGTGATGGTGCGGTCAAGCTCGGGATAATCCTGCATATCAAACGGCGTGTACTGCCGCATAAGGCTGACAAGCACGCTGTCGCCCCATCGAGAGGCAATATCTCGAAGCACCTGCGCGGTGTCGCCGGCCAGTCCGGGCAGCATCAAATGCCGGATGACCGTGCCGCGCTTCAGCAGACCATTTTTATCAAACTGCGGTGCACCTGTCTGGCGCACCATTTCATCAATAGCCGGAACAGCGAACTCACGGTAATCCTCTGCATGCGAGTACAGACCTGCATAGTAGCTGCTGTAATACTTGTAATCCGGCAGATAGATGTCAATGTGACCATCGAGCAGCTGCAGCGTTTCCACCTGCTCATATCCGCTGGAATTGTATACAACAGGAAGCGAAAGCCCCTGTTTTCGGGCAATTTGCAGCGCTTCGATAATTTGCGGCACATAATGGGCGCCGGTAACAAGGTTGATGTTATGCGCACCTTTTTTCTCCAGAGAGAGAAAGGTTTTCGCCAGTGCATCTGCTGTAATGTTCTGTCCCTCGGCCTCTCTGCGGCTGATCTTGCGGTTTTGGCAGAACACACAGCCGAGCGAGCAATGAGAAAAAAACACCGTGCCCGAGCCATTTGTACCCGAAATCGGCGGCTCCTCCCACATATGAAGCGATGCGCGTGCAGCTTCGATTTCGATGCCTGCACCGCAGGCTCCGCGGCTCTTTGTGCGGTCTGCGCCGCAGGCGCGCGGACACAGTTGACAGTTCTTAAGCATATCGGTCAAAATAATCCCTCCGATACGTTATATTATATCGTATTTTTGTCTGGAAATAAAGTGGGGAAATGTGATATAATAAACACTACGGCTTTGGAACGTATAGAATTTTCACGCGGATCAAAATCGTGTCTTTTTTATTGAACAGAAATACGAGTAGAAACATAGGAGATGCAACATGAAGGTTTCCCAACTTTTGAATCAGGATAAAGTAACCCTTTCTTTTGAGGTATTCCCGCCCAAGACCAGCAGCAGCTATGAGTCTGTCGCACACGCAACACAGGAGATTGCGGCGCTGCGTCCGGACTTTATGAGCGTTACATACGGTGCAGGCGGCGGCACAAGCGAACACACGGTCAACATCGCGGCAGATCTCAAGAAGAAGTATGATGTTACCGTTCTGACCCATCTGACCTGTGTTTCCTCTACCCGTGAGCACGTTGCAGCGATGGTAAAAAAGTATAAGGATGCCGGTATCGAGAATATTCTTGCGCTGCGCGGTGATATTCCGGAGGGCGGTGCTCCGCATTCTGACTACCACTATGCCGCTGAACTGGTACGCGATATCAAGTCGCAGGGCGATTTCTGCGTCGGTGGCGCCTGCTACCCGGAGGGTCACGTTGAGGCAGCCAATAAAACCGAGGATATTCTGCACCTCAAGGAAAAAGTAGACGCAGGCTGTGAATTTCTGACCACGCAGATGTTCTTTGATAACAACATCATGTACAACTTCCTGTACCGTATCCGAGAAAAGGGCATTACGGTTCCGGTTGTTGCAGGCATTATGCCGGTGACGAATGTCAAGCAGATCAAGCGTATCACTTCCATGTCCGGCACCTACCTGCCCGAACGCTTCAAGGCCATCGTTGACCGTTTCGGTGACAATCCGGCGGCTATGAAGCAGGCAGGCGTTATCTACGCGACCGAGCAGATCATCGACCTGATTGCAAACGGCGTCAACCATATCCATGTTTACTCGATGAATAAGCCGGAAATTGCCGCAGGCATTCAGTCCAGCCTGTCGGAGATTCTCAAGTGATTGAACTGGACAGATCGGAAGCCATCCGCTACATGGGTTATCACGGCACGCAGCCGGATGAGGCTGTGCAGGCCAGCCTGACACGATGCGGTGAAGCACTGCAGCAGGCGGCGGAACCTAAGTCGATCTACCGCGTGTTTCCGCTGCAGCATATTGATGCGCAAACGCTCGAGATCGCAGATGTACAAATTCACAGCAAAAATCTGGCACGCAATCTGCAGGGCTGCAGCGAGGTCTGTCTGATGGCAGCAACACTCGGTATTGGGCCGGATCGCCTGATTGCCCGCGCGTCTGCAGTTCGGATGAGCGACGCGGTGATCTATCAGGCGGCGGCAGCGGCCATGATCGAGACCTATTGCGACGAGGTCAACGAACGCATCCGGCAGGACGCAGCGCAGCGCGGCATGTACTGTCGGCCGCGGTTCAGCCCCGGCTACGGCGATTTTCCGATCGCACACCAGCGGGATTTCAGCCGCCTGCTGGATACGCCGCGCAAGATTGGCTTGACCGTGACCGAAAGCTGTCTGCTGGCACCCATCAAGTCGGTAACGGCGGTGATCGGTCTGTCTGAAACACCGCAGCCGTGTCACCGCAAGGGCTGTGAGGAATGCGGCAAGACGGATTGCGCTTACAGGAGATGAAAAGAATGAAACTGACCGAACGACTGGGAAAAGAATGGATATTTTTCGATGGCGGCATGGGCACCATCCTGCAGGAGCACGGCTTAAAAGCCGGTGAACTGCCGGAAACGTGGAATCTGTCCCATCCGGATGAGATTATTGCGCTGAACCGCAGCTACTTTGAAGCCGGCTGTGATGTGGTGAACACCAACACTTTCGGTGCAAATGCCCTCAAATATCCGGATAACCTGCAAGAAATCGTACAAGCTGCAGTTTCGCATGCAAAGACCGCGCGTCAGCAGGCAGGCCGAGAGGATGCCTATATTGCGCTTGACATCGGCCCGACCGGCAAGCTGCTCCAGCCGATGGGCGACCTGCCGTTTGAACGGGCGGTCGAGCTGTTCGGAGAAACCATTCGCATCGGTGCGGCGGCGGGCGCAGACCTCGTGCTCATCGAAACCATGAGCGATAGCTACGAGGCCAAGGCGGCTGTGCTGGCTGCCAAGGAAAACTGCGACCTGCCTGTTCTCGTAACGCTAATTTTCGATGAAAAAGGCAAGCTGCTGACAGGCGGCACGGTGGATTCCACGGTTGCCATGCTCGAGGGCTTGCGCGTAGACGCGCTCGGCGTTAACTGCGGTCTTGGTCCGAAGCAGATGCACCCGATCATCGAGCGTCTGACGCAGGTCAGCTCACTGCCGATCATCGTCAACCCCAATGCCGGTCTGCCGCGCAGCGAAAACGGCAAGACGGTATTCGATATCGCGCCTGCCGAGTTTTCCGACCTGATGGAAGAAATCGCAGGCATGGGCGTGCAGGCGCTTGGCGGCTGCTGCGGCACTACGCCGGAGCATCTGCGGCTGACCATCGAAAAGTGCCGTAAGGTACCGTTCCGACCGCCGGTAGCCAAGCGCCGCACGGTGGTCTCCTCGTTCTCGCAGGCCGTGGAGATCGGTCCGAAGCCGGTTATCATTGGTGAGCGTATCAACCCGACCGGCAAGAGCAAATTCAAGGCAGCTCTGCGCGAGAATAACATCGAGTACATCCTCGGTGAAGGCATGGCGCAGGAGGACAGCGGCGCACATATTCTTGATGTCAACGTCGGTCTGCCCGAAATCAACGAACCCGTGATGATGGAGCGCGTTGTTACGCGCTTGCAGAGTGTTATCGCGCTGCCGCTGCAGATTGACACCTCGGATACCATCGCAATGGAGCGCGGCATGCGCCTGTACAACGGCAAGCCGATGATCAATTCGGTCAGCGGCAAGATGGAAAGCATGGAAGCCGTGTTCCCGCTTGTACGCAAGTACGGCGGTGTTGTTGTTGGTCTGGCACTGGATGAAAACGGTATTCCGTCCACGGCAGAGGGCCGCATCCGGATTGCAAAGAAGATTTACGATACAGCGGAGAAATACGGTATTCCGCATGAGGATATCGTGATTGACGGTCTGGCAATGACCATTTCGTCGGACAGCGGTTCGGCTCTCGTAACGCTTGAAACGCTGCGCCGCATTCGTGATGAGCTGCACGGTCACTCGATTCTCGGCGTATCGAACATTTCGTTCGGTCTGCCGCAGCGTGAGATTGTCAACTCGAACTTCTTCACAATGGCGATGCAGAGCGGTCTGTCCTGCGCGATCATCAACCCGAATAACGAGGCGATGATGAAATCGTATCGTTCCTATCTGGCGCTGGCCAACCTGGATGAGCAGTGCGCAGGCTATATTGCGGCCTACGGCAACCAGCCGGCAGCGGCTCCTGCGGCAGCAGGCGGCACGGCGATGCCGCTTGCGGAGAGCATTGAACGCGGCCTGCGCGAGCGTGCTATCGACGCAGCAAAGGAAATGCTGCAGACGGTTCCGCCGCTCGAGGTCGTCAACAACGAGCTGATTCCGGCGCTTGACCGTGTCGGCAAGGGCTTCGAGAAGGGCACCGTGTTCCTGCCGCAGCTGCTCATGAGCGCAGAAGCAGCCAAGGCGGCTTTCGAGGTCGTAAAGGACGCGATGAAGGGCGAGAGCCAGCAGATCAAGGGCAAAATTATTCTTGCGACCGTCAAGGGAGATATTCACGATATCGGCAAGAATATTGTCAAGGTTCTGCTGGAAAACTACGCCTATCAGGTGCTCGACCTTGGCAAGGACGTTCCGCCCGAGGTGATCGTGGATACCGCTATCAAGGAAGATGTTCCTGTGGTCGGCCTGAGTGCGCTGATGACGACGACGGTTGTCAGCATGGAAGAGACCATTAAACAGCTGCGTGAGAAAAAGCCGGGCACCAAGGTCGTTGTCGGCGGTGCCGTGCTCACACAGGAATACGCAGATTCCATCGGCGCGGACTGCTACGCGAAGGACGCTATGGCAACCGTGCATTATGCGGATTCTGTATTCGGCGTATAATATAAGGAAAGAGACTGTATCACCGATACAGTCTCTTTTTTATGAAATTAAGCGGCGTCTTCGAGTTCTTCAAGCGCCTCCTGTTTGGTGTCGGCAGAGAAAAGAAACGCGCCGGTTCCGTCATATACTTCAATGTGTCCGTTTACATATTCGAGAGTGCAGTTCATCTTGCGCATCCCCTTTCCTTTTGTTGTACATAGTATAACAAAAGGAAAGTACGTTAAACGGTACTTAGTCTATGAATTTGTGAATCTGCTTTTCAAACGCTTCGCAGACCTCCGGCGGGTTTACAATGCGCACATCGCCTTCCAGACTGAACACCCAGGAAAAAAACTGCGGACTGACGACAACATCCACATCCAGATAAAAATGTTCGTTATCCGCCGGAAACAGACGCAGACTGCTGCCGAAGCGGTCGAGCATGACACCGATAAAGCGGTTCAGGCATTTCAGCTTCACGGTTTTCTCCTCGCCGGAGAACATGCCGAACACCTTGCGGGAGTAGGCTGCCGCGTCAAACCGATCGTCGAACAGCTGTTTACCCTCACGAGGCAGGTCGGTCTGCACAAGTGAGTCCATCTTATCTACGCGGTAGTGGCGGATTTCACCGGCATCGTGATCGAAGGCAATCAGATAGTAATTTTCATTGTCCCACGTCAGTGCCCACGGACTGACGCGGTAGCGCGCACCATCTCGGCGGTACTGCTTTTGAATGCGTGGACTGGCAGAGAAATTCAGCACCCAGTTGAAATAGCGAAACGTAATCTGGACATCGTTGGATATGGCCGCATGCAGCGCATCAATATTGTAGTAAATCTGCTCATTAAGCGTTTTCACACGTTCGGAAACATACACCTGACGCTGGAGCGTATGTGCTTCATGGTCACTGGTAAGGTGCTCGATTTTGCCGATGAGCTCGTTGGATTTTTTCTCGGTGATAAAGCGGGAGCACTGAATTGCATCCACGAGCAGCTTGAGCTCGGGCAGTTCAAACTCGCGTGACGCGACGTAATAGCCGCCACCGGTACCTCTCTGACAAATTACATCCAGGCCAAAATTTTGGAGTGCTTCGATGTCCGAATAAATGCTTTTGCGCTCAGCGGTAATGCCGCAGCGCTCGAGCGCCGCACGCAGTTCATCTGTGGTGAGTTTATGGTTCTCATCCGTTCGCTGCAGCAGGATTTGGTATAAATACAGCAGCTTCAGCTTTTGATTCGGATTTTTAGACATGGTTAGCCTCCCGTTCAGAAAGCGCGTTTTGATACGCCGAAAGCGTGGTTCCATCAAAGCAGATCATGCTTACCTGCTCAATTTCTGCATGAGTTGAAAGATATTCCTCAATCGTACGGATAGCGATTTCAGCGGCGCGATTCAGCGGAAAGCGATATACACCGGTGCTGATGGACGGAAACGCCACGGTTTTGCAATTCAATTCGGATGCAATGCGCAGGCAGTTTTGATAGCAGCCTGCCAGCAGTACCGCCTCACCCGCATGTCCACCGCGCCAGATCGGTCCCGGCGTATGAATGACATACCGACATGGCAGACGATATGCTCGTGTTGCTTTGGCTTCGCCGGTCCGACAGCCGCCGAGCGTGCGGCATTCCGCCAGCAGCTCCGGTCCTGCCGCTCGATGAATGGCACCGTCCACACCGCCGCCGCCCAGCAGGGACGTGTTGGCAGCGTTTACAATCGCATCTGTCGTGCATTGGGTAATATCTCCGCGCTGAATAAAAATTCGGCTCATCAGCCATGCCCCTTCCATTAAGTTGTTGGCTTTATTATACGTTGTTTTTCCGAAAATTGCAAGTTTGACGCAAATTGCAGAATGCGTTATAATAAATACAGTATCACAGCAGGCGAGGAGAGCGCAGCAATGGACAAGCCGATGAACGAATACGCCGCAGACGCACCGCGCGTTTTGCGGGATTTTTTAACCTATATTTCCACAATACGCGGCAAATCCGCAAAAACCGCACACGAGTATTATCTTGATCTGCGGCTGTTTTTTCGCGTACTCAAGCACAACAAAGGCGCAGTCGATAAAAATCTTCCGCTTGATGAGATCGACATCAGCGACATTGATCTGGATTTTATCCGTGATATCACGCTGTCGGACACCTATGATTATCTGGAATACATGGCGCAGAGCCGCCCAACGCAGCAGAACAGCAACCACACCAATTACGGATTGAGTGTCAATTCGCGTGCACGCAAGGTCTCTGCGATACGCGCATTTTTCCGGTATTTGACCGATAAACAGCATGTTTTAGAGGTCAATCCGGTCAGCGGACTGGAAGCGCCGACTGTCCGTAAATCTCTGCCGACTTATCTTACAACGGACGACAGCGTGCGGCTTCTGGAATCCGTCACCGGCCCGTATGCCGAGCGAGATTACTGCATCCTGACGTTTTTCCTTAACTGCGGCATGCGTGTTTCCGAACTGGTCGGACTGAATCTGACCGACTTCAAGGACGATACCGTGCGCGTGCTCGGTAAGGGCGGCAAGCAGAGGACGGTATTTCTCAACGATGCGTGTCTTGCAGCGCTCGAGCAGTATCTGCCCAAACGCCTGGAGCCGAATGAGCAGGACGCGGACGCGCTGTTTGTCAGCAAAAAGCGCAACCGCATCAATGTACAGACGGTCAAGTGGCTGGTAAAGAAATATATCGGTCAAGCTGGACTCGATCCCAAAAAATACTCTGCGCATAAGCTGCGTCACACAGCGGCAACGCTCATGTACCAGAACGGCGTGGATATCCGCACACTGCAAAGCATTCTTGGTCACTCGAGTGTGGATACGACCATGATCTACACCCACATCGAGAATGAGAACATGCGCGAAGCTGCGGCAAGGAATCCGCTGGCGGAAATCCGGCCGAACGGTGAGCGTGTGCCTGTAAAACAGCCGAAAAACAGCGATAAGTAACATAAAAGGGCGCGCTGCAAAATAGTGCGTAAGAAAAGACGGGTAAGTTTCCCTGAAAGGGATTGCTTACTCGTCTTTATGCTTTATGATTAGGTGTGAAACAAGACCAAACCACCCATTTTCGAAAACAAACGCAGGGACGAAATGCCTTATGCGACCTTTCGTCCCTGCGTTCTTTGCGGACCTGTTCTGCAACAGACTCTTTGTTTTTTTATTACAGCTGCATCTCCAGCGCGGCATCACAGTACGGACAGCGGTCACCGACCTTGCCGTGCAGCGGTACATACAGCTCGCTTCGCGTAATGCACTTGTGGTTGGAGCAGCGGATGCCGGGATCTGCACCGATTTCATGATGACCGGCACGCTCGAACGGCAGCTTGGACAGCGTCAGCAGCAGTGCCATACGGCCGAACATGCCGAACCGCGCCTGGCGGAAGTAGACCGCACGCGGATCATCATCCACGTCCTGTGCAATCTCATCAACACGCGGCAGCGGATGAAGCACCAGCATGTCCTTCTTGGCGCGCTTCATCTTCTCAGCTGTCAGCTGATAATTGCCTTCAAGGTTTGCGTACTCCTCTGCCGTGACAAAGCGCTCGCGCTGAATGCGAGTCATGTACAGCACATCCAGCTCGGGCAGAACTTCATCAATGCTGTCTACCTCGCAGAACGGCATATTGTTGTCTTTCAGGAATTTTACCATATAGTCCGGCAGCTTGAGTGCATCAGGTGCGATCAGATAAAACTGTACATTATGATACCGCTGCAGGAAATGCAGCAGAGAATGCACGGTACGGCCGTACTTCAAATCACCGCACAGACCAATCTTCATATCGTCAGCAGAGCCGCGCATACGCAGAATGGTAATCATATCGGCAAGTGTCTGGGTCGGGTGCAGATGACCGCCGTCGCCGGCATTGATGACAGGCACAGACGAGTACATTGAAGCTACCTTGGCTGCGCCCTCTCGCGGGTTGCGCATGACGATCATATCCGCATAGCTGGATACCATGTTGATAGTATCCTTGAGTGTTTCGCCCTTAGACGCAGAAGTAGCGTTCGGATCGGAAAAACCGACAACACTGCCGCCCAGTCTCATCATCGCGGTGGAAAACGACAGATTGGTACGGGTAGAAGGTTCATAAAACAGGCTGCCCAGCACCTTGCCGCGGCAGGCATCTACATAACCCTCCGGTCGGTCGATAATATTGCTGACCAACTTGTACAGATCGGAAAATTCTTTTTCCGTTAAATCACATAAATCAATAATATGGCGCATGCAAACTCCATTCCTTTCTACGGTACAGTCGCCCTATTCGTTATTTGTCACTGTTAATGATAGCACAAATAAAGGCGAAAGAAAAGAGTTATTTGCATATTGCGTCGATTGGATCGAGAGCGGCCGCACGAACCGCCGGGAGCAGTCCGGCAGCGGCTCCGCTGAGTGTGGAAAGTATCAGCAATCCGGCAAACACACGGCCTTCCGGCAGGAGCAGTGCTGCTCCGAAGTGCAGGAGCGCACCTGCGGCTGCCAGACCGACGATTCCGCCGAACAGGCACAGCAGCACAGCCTGCAGGAGAAATGTCCGGCGAATATCATGCGGCTGTGCGCCGAGCGCCAGCAGAATGCCGATCTCCCCTGTTTTCTCGTGAGCGGCAGCCAGCATGCTTCCCATCACACCGATGAGCGCGACAAACAGTGTCACCGCACCGACGGCGGCAAACAGGCCGATTCCCATTTCGGCAAGCTGCTGTACAGTCTGCACCGCACCCGACATATTCTGTACATGCACGCCGCGCACCTGCTGTCGATCGGTCAGATACTTTTCAATCTGAGAGCTGACCAAAGCAGTATCTGCCTGCGAAATGCACTGCACAAACACTTGATCCGTGCGTTCGGTTTGCGACGCGATACACGCATACGGCACATAGACCAGATGCGGTGCAACCGCCGACAGCATTCCGCCGAATGCCCCCGTCTGTGCCCGCACAACACCGCATACCGTGAAATACCGGTCGGTGCCGTTTACCTTTAGCCGAATCTGCCGTCCGGTGATATTTGTCCGTCTGTACAGCGTCTGTGCCAGATCATCGCCGACCACGGCGACCGGCTCAGCGTTTGCACACTGCCATGCGTTCGGCAGTGTGCCTGCCAGCATCTCTATTTGCATGACTTCACCGAGCCGTTCGTCTGCACCGAGAAGTACCGCGTGCTCAGTTGTGTGTCCGACGCGCACGGTGCCGCTCTGCGCCTTGATCGGCATCAGCGTGCGAATGCCGTCCACATCCTGCTCTATCTCATCCGCCAGTGCTGCCGAGAGTATCGTTCCCGCGTGTCCGCTTTCCGTGTACACCGATAAACCGCTGACGCCGAGTGTCTGCAAACCGACGTCCACCTGTTTTCGCCCATACAGACCAATGGAAAGGATAAGCAGCAGTGCACCGCTTCCAACCGCAACAGAAAGCGCGCAAAGTGCCGTCCGCAGCGGACTTTCCCGCAGATTATGTGCCGCCAGTGACAGAATATCCCGCAGCCTCATGTCTGTACCTCCACCGGATCACCGTCAGTCAATTCATCGGGCGGCGACAGAATGACCGATACACCTGTCGGCAAGCCGTCTATAATTTCAACCGTATCCTCGAGCAGATAGCCGGTCTGTACCGCGCACTGCACGGCATGGCCGTCCTGCACGCAGAATACAAACTCTTGTTCTCCGCGCTGGCAAATTGCTTCATATGGTACAACCGCAGCATCGTCTCGATGGTCTGTGAACACCTTAACGGTCGCGGAATATCCGGGGCGCAGATTTTCGGTTGAGTCGTTCAAATCAAGCAGCACCTCAACGGTTGCTTCGGCATCTTCGTTTGTCAGACTAAAGGTTTTCACAGCCGCAGGAGCAATTGCGGTTAATCCGGCGTGAAAGGTGCCGTCCACTGCCGAAAATGTGATGTTAGCGCGCTGCCCGACAGCAAGCTCTCCTACATATAGCTCGGGAGACTGTGCACGCACGCGCAGCTTATCCGGATTCGCAATTTGTATGCACGGCATATCGGCCGATACACTCTCGCCCGCCTGCGGAACGGTCAGCACAGTACCGTTCATCGGCGCATACAGCGCATGAGCGTCCTCGGCGGTGACAGTGTTCACCGTGCCGGAAATTGCAAACACGCTCTGCGCGGTCTGCCAGTAATCCGCAGCTGTTTGCGATCTGCCGATATCAGTCAGCGTACACAGGATATCACCCTTCTGCACGGTGTCGCCTGTTGCGGCATACACTGCACTTACTACACCATTTTTCGCCGGACAAACCGCTGTGCTCTCTGCGGACTCGACCGTACCGAAAATCGTCACACTATTGTAGATATCCTGCGTTTCGGCGGCCACTGTGCGTACCAAAACCGCCTCCGGCGGACGGTGCTTCCACGACCAGAACAGCATTGCCGTCAGCACAGCTGCCGTCGTAAGCAGCACCGCGCGGATCTTATTCTCCAAATGCAAAACCTCCCCTGACGCAAACTGAGTTTAGTCTGCGGAGAGGAGGTGAAAATTATGCTTACAATACGGCACGAATCGCGTCACCAACGGTTTTCGCACGCACGATATTCATTTTCTGCAGCAGGTCCTCGTCCACATCCTGCATAGGCATGATGCAGGTGTGGAAACCAAGGCGGTATGCCTCATTGATACGCTGTCCCGGATTGGACACCGCACGCAGCTCGCCGGTCAGGCCGACCTCGCCGAAGCTCATGACGCCTTCCGGCAGCGGCTTGTCCCGAAAGCTGGATGCGATTGCCAGCACCATCGGCAAATCCACAGCAGGCTCGTCCAGCCGCATGCCGCCGACGACGTTGACATACACATCGCTCGACGACAGAAACAGCCCGCAGCGTTTTTCCAGAATGGCGAGCAGCAGCACCATGCGATTGTAGTCCACGCCGGCAGCGGTGCGGCGCGGCACACCAAACTGCGTTTTCGCAGCAAGTGCCTGCACCTCGGCGAGCAGAGGACGGCTGCCCTCCATCACGCAGGCAATGCAGTTGCCGGACGCACCCTGCGGATGACCGGCCAGCATAGCCGCAGACGGATTCTGCACCTCGAGCAAACCGTGATCGCTCATTTCAAACACGCCGATTTCATTGGTTGAGCCGTAGCGGTTTTTCGCCGCACGCAGACAGCGGAACGGACCTGCGGATTCCCCTTCGAAATACAGCACGCAGTCCACCATGTGCTCAAGGATTTTTGGGCCTGCCAGCGTACCCTCTTTGTTGACATGACCAACAATAAAAATCGTCACGTTGCGATTCTTCGCGTACTGCATCAGACTCATCGCGCATTCCTTGATCTGGGTCGTACCGCCGGGAGCGGCAGTTAAATCGCGCTTATAGACCGTCTGGATAGAGTCCACGATTAGAATATCCGGCTCGAGCAGCTCGGTTTCGTTGATGATCTGCTCCATGTCGGTCTCGGCAAGGATGTACAGCTCGGGTGAAGAAATGTGCAGGCGTGCCGCACGAATTTTGATCTGCTTGAGCGATTCCTCGCCCGAAACATAGAGCACGCGGGCATTTTTGCACATTTCCTGACACATTTGCAGCAGCAGCGTGGATTTGCCGATGCCCGGCTCACCGCCGACCAGCACAAACGAGCCGTGTACAGCGCCGCCGCCGAGAACGCGGTCGAGTTCACCGATTCCAGAATGGAACCGGCTTTCGTCTCCGGTATCAATATCCTTGAGCAGAGTCGGCCGCGATTCGCCGCGCTGAAATGTATTCGTGCCGCGTGCCGCCGAAACCGGCTTCTCCTTGAATTCGCTCATGGTGTTCCATGCGCCGCAGGACGGACATTTGCCGTACCATTTCGGACTTTCATATCCGCAGTCACCGCACAGAAAAACTGTCTTTTGCTTCATATTTCCTCCGTTACATACCGCTCTGGCTGCGTAAATATCCGCAGATCACGGCGGCAGCAAGTTGTTTGTGATAGGCTTCGTCCCGCAGCCGCGCTTCTTCGGCCGGATTGGACAGAAAGCCGCATTCGATAATAACCGCCGGGCAGTCCAGCTTTTTCATCAGATAGATGGCGCTGTCTGCCTGTTCAGCCTTGCGATGATTCAATGGGTCGCAGCCGTCAATCAGGCACTGCTGTATCTGCTCGGCCAGCGGCTTGCCCTGCACATTCCCTGTCGAGTAAAACACCTGGGCGCCGTGGTACTGCGCGTCGCTGAATTTATTCAGGTGAATGCTCAGGAACACCGGTGACGGAATGCTGTTTACCAGCTTTTCCCGTGCCTTGATATCTGCGATTTTGTTCTCTCGCACCGTGCGGGAAGGATTGTAATCAAGTGCATTTTCATCCGGCCGCGTCATAGCAGTCGGCACACCGAAGAAATTCGCCAGCACTTGCACCCGTTTTGCAATGCTCAAATTGATATCTTGCTCGGCGGTTCCATCCGCGCCGACCGCGCCGCCGTCGAAGCCGCCGTGTCCGGCATCAATGACGAGCGTGGTTTGAGCGTTCCCTGCCGTCTGCATTGCACGGGTTTTCTGCTCCATGCTAAAGCACAGCACCAGCGCCAGTGCCGCCGCGGCGCAAACGCCGCATTTCAGCCGTCTCTCCATCTCCGCACCTCCGTATCACACAAATATGCGAAAAAGGCGGAACTTATGCGTTTACTTGAGCGCGTTCAGCACAGCATCTGCACCGGTTTTGTCCAGTGTGCTGATGATAACAGGCTCTGCCGTCATGCCGTCCAGCGTGAAGGCTGCGGAAACACTCTGCCTGCGAATCGTACCGCCGCTGACCGACTGCGTTACCGTGGTCGGCTGCAGCCGAACGGCTTCGTCTAAATCGCCCATTGCACTTTCGACCGACCAGAGCAGTTCGGTGTACGCGTTCGGCGTATCGGCACAGATAATGGTCCAGCTGCCTGCACGCTGACTCAGCGAATCGACACATACCAGCGGTACGCGGCCATACATCGCGGCAAGGCCCTCCTGCTCAGCGGCAGTCACCAGCTCTGCCGACCACGATCCGTTCAGCTTGTGGTACAACGCACCGTCCGACAGATAACTCTGCGTCAGCAGCTGCTTATCCGATGTATTCGGCGCGGAAAGCGTCATTTTGCGGTCGGTGAGCAGTTCGTTCTTCTCGCGGTCGAACACGGTGGTCTCGCTCGTCTGCACCTGCATGACCGTCCTGCCGTCATGGGTCACAGCCGCCGGAGACGCAAACTCGCTGTTGACCGAGTAATGCAGCAGAGCATCCATACCGGCGGTTGCCTCGCGGTACTGTGCATAGCTTGAAAACAGGCTCTGATACCGCTTCGCGTCCGCTTCGGTTATCGCGTTTTCGCTGACAAGCTGATCGAGCAGCGTGCCTTCACTGTTCTTCGGCGAAACGGACAGCACCGTGTAGCTTGCCGCTGCAGCATCGTCGCGCAGGAAATTCTGTACGTTGATGATACCGGTGTCGTAAATACCCTGCTCACGAGCAGTCTCTATCGCGTTCGCATAGCTGAAATCCGCCGTATCCGAGTAGCCGAGCGCACGCAGCAGGAACACCGCGTACATCTGCGCGGTGCACTTGCCGGTCGGATTGAAGGTCGTCCGGTTCGTGCCATTCGCCAGACCGTTGCTGTACAGATACTGCACATACGGCTTTTCCCATCCCTTGAGATCGGTAAACGGCGCGGTATACGTCAGCGCCTTGGCCTCAGCCTCCTTGCCGAGCAGACGCACCAGCATGACAGCCGCTTCCGCTCTGGTCGGCGTGCGGTCGAGATCGTAGCCGTTCTGTGTGCCCTGAAACAGCCCCATTTCGTGCAGTGAATCTGCACAATTCGTATAATTTGCCGCAAAGGCCGAAGCGGTCAGCATGGCAGCGGCAGCCGCGCCGACGCAGACAGCGCGTAACCATTTATTCATAGTCCTATCCTCCTGAACTGATATTGCCTATAAAAATACAGTATAAGTATAGCACAAAGCCATGTGTTTTCCAACAACAAAACGGATATACTACTCGCAGAAGGAGTGTATCCAATATGACGAATATTCAAAAATGCGGCGTGATCGGCGTGGGCTTTGTCGGCGCGACCTGCGCATACACATTGGCGGTTTCCGGACTGTTCTCCGATCTGGTACTCGTGGATATGAACCGCGGCAAGGCTATCGGTGAAGCTGCGGACATCAATCATGGTGTGGCGTTCAGCAAGCCGTGCCGCGTCATGGCCGGAGACTATGCTGACCTCGCCGAATGCGGTCTTATCATCATTGCGGCAGGCGCAAACCAGAAGCCCGGCGAAAGCCGTTTGGAGCTGCTCGGACGAAATAAAGGCATTCTGTCCTCTATCATCGCGCAGATCACGGCGGTGAACACCGAGGCTATCCTGCTGGTGGTGTCCAATCCGGTCGATGTGCTGACCTGTCTGGCGCAGCAGCTGAGCGGCTTCCCTGCCGGACGTGTACTCGGTTCCGGTACCGTGCTGGATACCGCGCGGCTCAAGTATCTGCTCGGACAGCGGCTTGGCGTGGACAGCCGCAACGTGCATGCGTTCATCATTGGCGAGCACGGCGACAGCGAGCTGGCGGTATGGTCGAGCGCTAACATCTCCGGTGCCGATCTGGACGATTACTGCCGCATTGCCGGCATCACCAAACCGGCAGATGAGCTTTCCCGCATTTACGAGCATGTGCGCGATGCAGCGTATCAGATTATCGACAGCAAAGGCGCAACCTATTACGGTATCGGCATGGCGGTGCGGCGCATCGCGGAGACCATTGTACGCAATGAACATTCCGTGCTGCCGGTCACTTCGATGATTTACGGACACTACGGCGTGGACGGTATTTGTCTGGGTGTGCCGACCATCGTCGGACGAAACGGCGCGGAAGCAGTGCTGGATATTCCGCTCTCCGAGGAAGAACTGGCACAGCTGCAGCGTTCTGCGAACACAATGCGCGAGATGATCGACAAGCTGGACGGATAACACAAAAGGGACAGAGCCAATGCTCTGTCCCCTGTTCTATATGCGTATTTTTAGAAGTCGAGGTTTACCATAACGTCGGAAATATCCGGCTTCTCTGCAATCAGGCCCTGATCGTACATCCAGTCAATATTTTCCTGCCAGCACTGCTCGGTCTGAGAGAGGAACTTTGCGTCCTCGGTCTCCATGAGCGGCAGCAGCGTCTCACAGGACTTCTTCTCTACATCCGGGTCGAGTGCAAAGTTTGCCTCATCCTGATTGTCGAGCAGAACCTGCAGAACATCGTCGGTGTTGCTCTTGAAGTCCTCAAAGCCCTTGCTGCAAGCGCGCAGGAAGCCCTTCAGCGTATCGGAATTGTTCGCAATCATATCATCGCTTGCGAGGAAAATACCTTCGTAATACTTCGGCACACCGTAATCATCCGGGAAGAAGTAATTGACCTCGAAGCCTTCCTTCTCCATCTGCGGTACCTCGTGGTTGACCAGACAGCCGATGGTTGCATCGACGTTGCCGGTAGTCATCGAGCTCATCAGGTCGAAACCAACGTCAACCATGTTCACGCTGTTCGGATCGGCACCGTTGGACTGCATAATGCTGCGGACCAGTGCCTCGGAAAGCTCGGTGCCCGCGTAGCCGATCGTTTTGCCCTCGAGATCCTGCGGCTTGGTGATGTTCTTGTCCTTGAGCGACAGGATGATGTTCAGCGGACCCTGAACCACTGCACCGATGGACTTGATCGGCACATCCTGCTCAGCACGAGCCTGAATGACATCCTGCTGATAATACAGACCAATGTCTGCCTTGCCGGCGGCAACCATGCTCATGGCATCGTTTACACCTGCCGGAGACTGGATATCCACATCCAGACCTTCCTCTGCGAAGTACCCCTTCTCCTGCGCTTCGTACAGGAATGCATGCAGGGCATTCGGATACCAGTCGAGCACAACGGTCAGGTGCTGCAGATTATCGCTGCCGCTGTTTGCCGCATCAGACTGTGCGGCGTTCTGTGCGCCGCAGCCGGTCAGCAGCATGGTGCCTGCTGCCAGAAGTGCAAGAATACGCTTTTTCATATATGATTTTCTCCTTATGTTAGAACAAAAATTTCGTTTTTTCTTAAAATTGTGTTATCAAGCTTATAAGCTGCTGCGCCAGGTGATAATTTTCTTTTCCAGCCAGCTTACAATGCCTACTGCGATCATCGCAACCACGCTCAGCAGTACGATCGGTGCAAACACGCCGGCGCCGTCCAGCTGCGTCATCATGCGGCGGCTGAAATAGCCGAGACCCGCCTGTGCGCCCAGCCACTCACCGATCGCAGCTCCGATGATCGACATCGGGATCGCCATTTTGAGCGCCGAGAAAAAGTACGGCAGCGCTGCCGGAATCTTCAGCTTGAGGAAAATTTCCTTCTTGCCTGCGCCGAAGGTCTTGAGCATATCGACCATATCGGTCTTCGCCGAGCGGAAGCCGTCAAACACGGTCATCGCGATCGGGAAGAACGTGATGAGCACGGTGACGAGCACCTTGCTCCAGATCGTGTAGCCGAACCAGAGCACAAACAGCGGCGCAAGTGCGGTTGTCGGAATGGTCTGTGAAGCGACGATGAGCGGGTACAGCATTTTCTCCGCCGACGGACTCGCGTCCATTACGATGGCGAGCAGCAGACCGAGCGCGATCGAGATCGCAAGGCCGACTCCGGTACACAGCATGGTGGCCGGCAGATGTGCGGTGAACAGCGGTTTGCGCAGCTCCCACAGGCGCACAAGCACCTGTGTCGGCGACGGCAGAATGTAGGCCGCATTCATGCCCATGGCTATGCACTGCCAGACGATGAGCAGCGCGAACATAAAGATCAGTGCGGGCAGATTTGCATTCTTTTTCATGCCTGCACCTCTTTTCTGAGCAGAGAAATCAGATTTTCTCTCAGCTCAAGCATCTTCGGGTCGGTCAGGCACGCACGCGTGCGCGGATACGGTGCAGGCACCTCAAACGAGTGCAGCTTGCGGATTGGCGTATCCTCCACGACCAGAACACGGCCGGACAGGAAAATAGCCTCCTCTACATCGTGAGTGATGAACAGGACGGTCTTGCTGTCCTGCTCCCACTGATCGAGCAGCCACTCCTGCATCGTGATGCGCGTGAGAAAGTCGAGCGCGGAAAAAGGTTCATCGAGCAGCAGCAGTTCCGAGCCGGTCAGCAGCGTACGCGCGAATGCCGCACGCTGACGCATGCCGCCAGAAAGCTCCTCCGGGCGCTTGTCGCCCCAGCCAGCCAGACCAACGTGCTCGAGCGTTTCCGCTACACGCTTGTCCATCTCCGCGCGGGAAATGCCGCCGCGAATCTCCATCGGCAGACGCAGGTTTTCGTTCACCGTGCGCCACGGAAACAGCAGGTCGCGCTGCGGCATGTAGCCGCAGTAGCCGCGCCGTCCGTCGATGCTCTTGCCGTCCACCAGAATTTCACCGCTCCTGCGCGGCAGAAGCTGGTTGGTCAGGCGGAAAATCGTGGATTTGCCGCAGCCGGACGGCCCGATAATCGACACAAATTCTCCCTTCTCAAGATGGAAGGACAGACCGTCAATGATGTTAAAATCCTCACTGTCGTACTGAAAAACGACGCTCTGAAACTCCAGCATGGCTTACATCGCCTCGTTCCAGGCCATGTCCCAGAACATGCTCTCGTAGCGCGAGCACGCGACGAAAATATCGGTCAGACGCGCAAGCTGCGACTCGGTATAGCCCTCACTCAGACGCTCCATATAAGCGACCAGCTTGCGGTTTTCTGCCGCATAGTCCTCGGATGCGTAGCCCTGCACCCATTCACCGTAGAACTCATGCTGATCGGCGTTCGGGTAGTTGGCGACGATCCACTTGGCGATGTATTCATAGCTGAGTGCACACGAAAGCACAGCCGCCATAATCTCCGCCGGGCCTTCCTCGGCTGCAACAGCGCGCATGTAGGATGTGTAAGACTCGTTATTCAGCGACGGCTTGACGCGCTCTGCGTCCTCCTCGGTGATGCCGAGACGGTTCATGTAGCCGCGGTGAATGTTCATCTCACCGCCGAGAATGTTCGCCACCGAGGTCGCGAATACACGCATGATCTCGGGATCGCGGGACTTGACAACGCCCTGCGCGAACACCTTTGCGTAATCAAACAGGTAAACATAATCCTGCAGAAGATAAAAACGAAATTTTTGAATGTCGAGGCTGCCGTCGGCAATACCGTGGACAAACGGATGGTTCAGATAGCCTTCCCAGATGTCCTGCGTTGCGGCAAGCAGTCTTTCGGTTGTTTTGTTGTTCAAGGTGGTACCCCCAATGAAAGTATGTTGATGATTTTCCTAAGACTGACGGCAAAATTCTGCCGGCAGCATTTTTCTGCTTACAGAAGCTGTAAACAGAGGTTCGGCGTCAGCTCGTCCGCGTTCAGCAGACTTACTGCGTCGATCAGACGCGTACGAAAGGAAGCGGTGCCCTCCATCTCTTTACGCACACGCGCCTCGGCTGTTTCTCCGCAATGCTTCATCACCTCCGATGCCGTGACTGCGGCTTCTAACAATATATCTGGATTCGCACCGCAGTACACGCCGGTCAGCGAGGTGAGCATACAGCCTGCGCCGGTGATCCGCCGCAGATACGCACTGCCGCCGCGTACCACTGCGGTACGGGTTCCATCGGTAATTACATCCATCGCGCCGGTGAGCATGACGACAGCTCCGGTCCGGCGGCTGAACGACCGCAGCCACGCTGCGGATTCCTGTAAATTGTCCTCGGTTACGCTGTCGAGCGCACTGGCTTCCACGCCGGTCTCCTGCTCGGCTCCTGCGGCGAGCGCCCGCACCTCGGATGCATTGCCGCGAATGACCGAAACAAGATTTTCGCTCAACAGGCGGGAACACATTTCACGCCGGAGCGTGCTGGCGCCGGCGGCTACCGGATCGAGCACGACCGGACGGCCGTTGCGCTTTGCAATCTTGGCTGCACGCAGCATAGCCTCCTGTGCACGGACAGCGCCCATGTTGATTACAAGTGCCTGTGCGTGCGAGGTAATCTCCTCGACCTCACGCTCATCCTGCGCCATAATGGCCGTGCCGCCTGCCGCAAGGATGATATTCGCACAGTCGTTGATGGTAACATTATTGGTGATGGAATGCACCATCGGTGTGCGGTTCTGCGTGTTTTCGAGAACGGCTTTAATAGTGTCGATCAATGCTTAGCACCTTCCAGTGCGCTGAGAACATGCGTGCGCTTGAGGGCGCTCAGCACCAGAACCGAAATCGCCGCACCTACCGCAGTGGACACGAGGAAGGACGGCACAAAGGTGAACAGAGCTGCCTTGGTATTGCCCATCACGAATGCGGCAATCGGGTAGGAAGCCAGACCGCCGAGAATGCCGGTGCCGAATACCTCACCAACGTAAGCGACCGGCAGCTTCGGGCAGGCCTTGTAGGCCAGACCGCACAGCAGCGCACCGATCATCGAGCCGGGGAACGCCAGCAGACTGCCCAGACCCAGCACGTTGCGAATCAGTGCTGCTGCAAAGCCCATGCCGAGCGCGTACCACGGGCCCAGCAGAACGGCGCCGAGCACATTTACCATATGCTGCACCGGCGAGCACTTCGCACCAAGCACCGGTATGGAAAACAGGCTGCCAACGACTGCAACTGCGACGAGAACGCCTGCAATGGTCAGTTTACGGATAGAATTCTTTTTCATTGTCTTTCACTCCTCCGAAAAAATACGGCAAAAATGGTTAAGCGGACCGCAGCCATGCCCCAGACCGGGTGCATGACGGATAGCGTCGGTGACGTACTCTTTAGACAGCTTTACCGCCTCAGGCACGCTGTGGCCAAGCGCCAGATTGGATGCGATCGCAGAGGACAGCGTGCAGCCCGTGCCGTGCGTGCTGGTGGTGTCGATCTGCTCAATCTCAATGCGGTGACAGGTCTCGCCGTCAAACAGTACATCCACCGCACCTGCGATGTTCTTGCCGCCCTTGACGAGCACGTTCCTGCAGCCCTTGGCATAGATGCGGCGTGCTGCCTCCTCCATGTCCTCGGGCGTGCGGATTTCCATATCTGCCAGATACTGTGCCTCCGGTACGTTCGGAGTCAGCACCTCAGCAAACGGCAGCACGGTCTCAATAAGTGTGCCGACAGACGCCGGATCCATCAGCGGATCACCGTTTTTGGCGAACATCACCGGATCAATCACGATGTGCGCCGGCTTGTACTGTGCCAGCTTGCCGGCTACCGCCTTCATGCACTCCGGCGAGGACAGCATGCCGATTTTAACCGCATCCGGCACGATGTCTTCAAATACGGCATCGATCTGCTCTTCGATCATCTTGGGTGTGATATCCTGAATGTCGATGACACGGGCGGTGTTTTCCGCTACGACTGATACGATAACGCTCATGCCGAACACGCCGTGTGCCGCCATGGTTTTCAGGTCAGCCTGCACGCCTGCACCGCCCGAGCAGTCCGAACCGGCAATGGTAAGCACTGTTTTCATTCCTGTTCCCTCCAATTTTATCATCGCTGCCGGGAAAATAAAAAACGCCTCGTTTTCACCCTGCGGCAAAACCGAAGCACTCAATCCCAGCAATGCGACAGCTTCCCTACAATGGCATTAACCAACAGGTTCAAAAGGTTGGGTTTCTCGCCCTCTCAGCCGCTCATCACAGCACCCTTGCTTGTCTTTTATTAATATCAGTATAAGCCGTGTAAAATGCATTTGTCAAGTATAGAATCTTGCTGTATCTGATACGCCGTTAAAAAATAAACAAATTTTTATTTATCAATACTGCCGGATTTGCAGGTGTTGCCAAAATTGCATTTTTCGTCTCCTGTCCGGTTGACAAACGGCAAAAAGAGGTCTATCATACGAATCGTTCAGTAGCCAAATGCTTTGAACAGGACATGACGTATCCGTATCACCGCTCACAGAAAGCCGTCGGTCGTGCAAGACGGCAGCAAGGCACGGGTTCGCTATCCCCTGCGAGCAGCTTCGATCAAAGGCAATGCCGAGTAGTCGAGGCCGGATATCCACCGTTAACAGGAAAAGCCCTCCGGAAGAATGCGGTACCGGGCGGCAATGAGAGGTCGGCAGCGTACTGTCGGCAAGCAAAGTGGTAACGCGGAAGTAAATACAGCAATGTATATGCCTTCGTCTTTGCAGGATCATCTTCGTGATCCTCCTGCATGGACGAAGGCTTTTTTGCGTACCTTTGGCTGCGGAATCGCAAATCATTTCAAGAAAGAGACGAAAAAACATGAACACACTTGTAATTGTGCTGATCGCGGCTGTTGTTCTGTTCGGCGCGTACGTTTTCTACGGACGCTGGCTGGCGAACAAATGGGGTATCGACCCGAAAGCCAAGACGCCTGCCGTTGAATTTAATGACGGCAAGGACTTTGTACCGACCAACGGCTGGACGGTATTCAGTCACCAGTTCTCCTCCATCGCGGGCGCAGGCCCTGTAACCGGCGCAATTCAGGCTGCGGCGTTCGGCTGGCTGCCGGTACTGCTGTGGGTGCTGATCGGCGGCGTATTCTTCGGCGCGGTAGCCGACTTCGGCGCGCTGTACGCTTCGGTTAAGAACAAGGGCAAGTCGATGGGTATGCTGATTGAGAAGTACATCGGCAAAACCGGCCGCAAGCTGTTCCTGATTTTCTCGTGGATTTTCTGCTGCATCGTTGTTGCAGCATTCGCAGATATGGTTGCGGGCACATTCAACGCCTACACTGTCACTGACGCAGGCGTTACCGAGCTGGCTGCTACCGCAACCACCAACGGTGCGGCAGGCATGATCTCCATCATGTTTATGGTATTCGCGGTTGTGCTCGGCCTTATCCAGAAAAAGTTTAACCTGACCGGCTGGAAGGAAGCCGTTGTCGGCATTGTGTGCATCGTTGCCTCCTTTGCAATCGGCATGAACTGCCCGCTTATCTTCGGCAAGGCAGCATGGAGCTATATCACCTTCGTTTATATCTTCTTCGCCGCTGTCCTTCCGATGTGGCTGCTCAAGCAGCCGCGCGACTACATGACCACCTTCATGTTCATCTGCATGATCGCAGGCGCAGTCGTCGGTCTGGTTGTTGCACATCCGACTATGAACTTGCCGGTATTCACCGGTTTTACCAATGAGAAGCTCGGCACGATGTTCCCGATCCTGTTTGTAACCGTTGCATGCGGTGCGGTTTCCGGTTTCCACAGTCTGGTTTCCTCGGGTACGTCCTCCAAGACCATCGAGAACGAAAAGGACATGCCCAAGGTTGGCTATGGCGCAATGGTGCTGGAAAGCCTGCTGGCTGTTCTGGCACTGTGCGTTGCCGGTGCTGCTGCAGCAGCTGACGGTACGCCGGCAGCGGGCACGCCGTTCCAGGTATTCAGCAGCGGTGTCGCAGGCTTCTTCGAGATGTTCGGCGTTCCGGTTTATGTTGCTACTGCATTTATGACCATGTGTGTTTCCGCACTGGCGCTGACCAGTCTGGATGCGGTTGCGCGTATCGGCCGCATGAGCTTTCAGGAGCTGTTCTCCGTCGATGACATGGAGCATGCTGAGGGCTGGCGCAAGCTGTTCTGCAACGTATATTTCTCCACGGTTATCACGCTGGCATTTGGTTTTCTGCTTACCAAGATCGGCTATGCCAATATCTGGCCGCTGTTCGGTTCGGCCAACCAGCTGCTGAGCGCTCTGGTGCTCATCACGCTCTGCGTATTCCTCAAGGTTACCGGCCGCAGCAACAAGATGATCTTCCCGCCGCTGATCATCATGCTGTGTGTTACCTTCACCGCGCTGGTGCAGCGTTTCCTTGCGATGGTAAAGGCGATCTCTGCTGCCGCCTCAACGGCTATTCCGGCCGGTGAGACCACTTGGGGAGCGGTATTCATCGCAAACGGTCTGCAGCTTATCCTTGCGGTACTGCTGATTGTGCTCGGTCTGACGATCGTTATCCACTCGTTCAAGAGCTATGCCAAGAGCGAGAGAAACAGCGAGAACGCGTAAAGCGGATTCTCCATATAACAAAAACGGCTTCGAAAAACCGAAGCCGCAAGACTATCGAAAAACCCGGTTGCAGCCTAATCGCAACCGGGTTTCTTGATAGGAAAAATTCACGGAGTAATTACGGATTACTCATTCCTGATTATTCTTAAGGCAACACCGCACAATTAAAGCTGCGGCGCTTTGCGGAAATTTTGTGTCCTGACTTTGTTGCGATTTCACAGTAATACATTAAGTATTACTGCAAAACCGCGCCTCGTCAGGACACAAAATTTGCTCGCAAATCGCTCTTGTTCAATTATGCGGTATTGCCTTAAAGCTGTTCGCGGATCAGTGCACCCATCTCGGAGGTGGACAGTACCTTCTCACCCTTTGCGGCGATGTCCGCGGTGCGGTGACCTGCGTTGAGGACATTCTCAACAGCGGTTTCGATGGCGTCTGCCTCGTCCTTCAGACCGAAGGAGTAGCGCAGCATCATCGCGCACGACAGGATGGTCGCGATCGGGTTCGCGATGCCCTTGCCTGCGATGTCCGGCGCGGAGCCGTGGATAGGCTCATACATACCCTTGCCGCTCTCATTCATGGAGGCGGACGGCAGCATACCGATGGAGCCAGTGATCATGGAAGCCTCATCGGACAGAATATCGCCGAACAGGTTGCCGGTTACGATAACATCGAACTGACCCGGATTGCGAACGAGCTGCATCGCGCAGTTGTCAACATACATATCGGTGTACTCGACCTCCGGGTACTCATCCTTGATGCGGTGCATGGTTTCGCGCCATACGCGGCTGGTTTCAAGCACATTTGCCTTGTCTACCGAGCAGACCTTCTTATTGCGCTTCATCGCCATCTCAAAAGCACGGCGGCCGATGCGCTCTACCTCATAAACCGAGTAGTTCATGTCGTCCGCGCCGGTCTCGCCCCAGCCCTTGTCGCTCTCGCGGCGATAGTGCTTGCCGAAGTAAACATCGCCGGTCAGCTCGCGGCAAACGAGAATGTCGAAGCCGTCACCGATGATCTCGGGCTTGATCGGGCACGCATCCGCAAGTGCCTTGTGCATCTGCGCCGGGCGCAGGTTGACGAACAGACCCAGTGCGGCGCGCAGACCGAGCAGTGCCTTCTCCGGACGCTTGGCACTCGGCACATCGTCCCACTTCGGGCCGCCTACCGCGCCGAGCAGCACGGAATCCGCGTTCTTGCAGATCTCGATGGTCTCATCGGTCAGCGGGATGCCGTTCTTGTCGATCGAGCAGCCGCCTGCGAGGACCTCCTGAAAACCAAACTTGTGGCCGAACTTCTCGCCGACCTTATCGAGCACGAGCATGGCCTCGGATACGATCTCCGGGCCGATGCCGTCACCCTTGACAACAGCAATATTGTATTCCATGGGATTATGCCTCTCTCTCCTTGAGCGACTTGAGCAGGCCGCCCGCCTTGATGATGTTCTGGATAAACGGCGGGAAAGCGGCTGCCTGCCAGCTCTCGCCCTTGGTAACGTCGGTGATCACGCCGGTGTCGAAGTCTACTTCTACCTCGTCGCCTGCATCAATGCCGTTGGCCGCCGCCTCGCACTCGAGGATGGGCAGGCCGATATTGATGGCGTTGCGGTAGAAGATACGCGCGAACGAGGATGCGATAACGCAGGAAACGCCGTTCTCGCGGAGAACGAGCGGTGCGTGCTCACGGGAGGAGCCGCAGCCGAAGTTGCGGGTCGCGACAACGATGTCGCCCGGGTGCATATTCTTCACGAAATCCGCGTCGATGTCCTCCATGGCGTGGGTGGACAGCTCCTTCGGGTCTGCAATATTCAGATAACGTGCGGGGATGATAACGTCGGTATCGACATTATCGCCGTACTTAAAAACCTTGCCTTTTGCGTTCATGGTATGTGTTTCCTCCCTTACTTCAGGTCGTCCGGTGCGCAGATATAGCCTGCTACCGCACTTGCGGCAGCGACGGCCGGGCTTGCCAGATAAATTTCCGAGGTGATATGACCCATACGGCCGACAAAGTTGCGGTTGGTGGTGGAAACCGCCTTCTCGCCGTGCGCCAGGATACCCATATGGCCGCCGAGGCACGGGCCGCAGGTCGGCGTGGAAACGATAGCGCCAGCCTGAATGAAGATCTTGGTCAGACCCTCCTCGATGCACTGCAGGTAAACTTCCTGTGTTGCGGGGATGATGATGGTGCGCACATTCGGATTTACCTTGCGGCCCTTGAGGATTTCAGCTGCAACGCGCATATCGTCGATGCGGCCGTTGGTGCAGGAACCGATGACCGACTGTTGAACCTCAATATGGCCGAGGTCGTCAATGGTCTTGGTGTTCTCCGGCAGGTGCGGGCACGCGATGGTCGGACGGAGTGCAGACAGGTCGATCTCAATGGTCTGCTCGTACTCGGCGTCAGCGTCGGCCTCGAATGCGGTAACCTCGCGGTTTACGCGGCCCTTGATGTAATTCATCGTCTTGTCGTCTACCGGAAAGATGCCGTTCTTCGCACCGGCCTCGATCGCCATGTTGCAGATGGTGAAGCGGTCATCCATGGACAGCGCGTGTGCACCCTCGCCGACGAACTCCATCGACTTGTACAGCGCGCCGTCCACGCCGATCTTGCCGATGATGTGCAGGATGACGTCCTTGCCGGATACCCACGGGCTCAGCTTGCCGGTGAGCACAAACTTGATCGCGCTCGGCACCTTGAACCACGCCTTGCCGGTCGCCATGCCTGCGGCGAGATCGGTAGAACCGACGCCGGTCGAGAATGCGCCCAGTGCACCGTAGGTGCAGGTGTGGCTGTCCGCGCCGATGATAAGCTCACCGGGAGCGGTCAGACCTTTTTCCGGCAGCAGCGCGTGCTCGATACCCATTGCGCCAACGTCGAAGAAGTTTACGATGTTGTACTTCTTGGAGAACTCGCGGCACTCGAGGCACTGCTCTGCGGACTTAATATCCTTGTTCGGTGCAAAGTGGTCCATTACCAGCGCGATCTTGGTGTTGTCGAACACTTTATCGAAGCCCGCCTTCTCCATCTCTCGGATGGCAACCGGACCGGTGATATCGTTTGCCAGCGTGAGATCTACGTTTGCCTCGATCAGCTGACCTGCCGTTACGCTTTCCAGACCCGCATGCTTTGCGAGGATCTTCTGCGTCATTGTCATACCCATAACAGCGTTCCTCCTGCTGAATTAGTCGTTAAAATACTTGTTAATGCCGTTGATGTACGCCTTGATGGACGCCTCCATAACGTCAACCGATACGCCGCGGCCGGTAACAACCTCGTTGCTGCCGTCTACGCGGATCTTGACAATAGCCTCGCTCTGTGCGTCCTCGCCGTCGGTCAGTGCGCGCAGCGAGTAGTCCTCCAGAACGATTTCCTTGCCGATGATCTTGTCGATTGCATGGAACGATGCGTTGATCGGGCCGTCGGAAGCGGCAGCGCGCTCAAACATCTCGTCGCCCTTCTTGACGCGGATAACAGCGGTAGAGGTAATGGTGTTGCCAGAGTTGATAACAAAGCGGTCGAGCGTGTAGCGCTCCTCGCCGGAAACCGGAACAGCACCGATCAGACCCTCGAGGTCGCGGTCCTTGATGACCTTCTTCTTGTCAGCCAGAATCTTGAACTTCTCGAATGCCTTCTCGAGCTTCTCGTGATCGAGCGTGTAGCCCAGCTCATGCAGGCGCTCCTCGAACGCATGGCGGCCGGAATGCTTGCCGAGCACGATGGCGTTCTTCGGGATGCCGACGGATTCCGGAGTCATGATCTCGTAGGTTTCCTTGTTGGCCATCACGCCGTGCTGGTGGATGCCCGCCTCGTGTGCGAACGCATTTGCACCGACGATCGGCTTGGTCGGTGCAACAGCAACGCCGGTGATGGTCTGGATCATGCGGCTTGCACGGTAGATCTGGGTGGTTTCGATGTTGCAGCCGATGCCGAAGTGGTCGGCACGGGTCTTGAGCGCCATAACGCACTCCTCCATCGAGGCGTTGCCTGCGCGCTCGCCGATGCCGTTGATGGTGCACTCGATCTGGTCAATACCGGCTTCAACGCCTGCCAGAGAGTTTGCAACTGCCATGCCGAGGTCGTTGTGCATGTGGCAGGACAGGATTACGTTCTCGATACCCTCGGTGTGCTCACGCAGATACTTGATGCGGGATGCGTACTCCTGCGGGATCATGTAGCCGACGGTATCCGGAATGTTGATGGTAGTAGCACCGGCCTTGATGGCGGTTTCAACGACGCGGCACAGGAAGTCGAGGTCGGAGCGGGTTGCGTCCTCAGCGGAGAACTCGATGTCCGAGCAGAACTTCTTGGCGAAGGCTACGTTGTGCGCTACGGATTCCAGCACCTCATCCGGCGTCATCTTCAGCTTGTACTCCATGTGTACCGGGCTGGTCGCGAGGAAGGTGTGAATGCGGGCAGACTCTGCACGGCGGATGGAGTTCCATGCCGCCTCGATGTCCTGCTCACGGCAGCGTGCCAGCGAGCAGATGGTAGCGCCGCGCACGGTATCAGCGATTGCTGCGATAGCAGCAGCATCGCCGGGCGAAGCAGCCGCAAAGCCTGCTTCAATGATATCTACCTTGAGGGCTTCGAGCTGCTTTGCAACCTCGATCTTCTCGTTCAGGTTCATGCTGCAGCCGGGAGACTGCTCACCGTCACGCAGCGTCGTATCAAAAATCTTAACTGTTCTTCCCATGGTATCTTGTCCTCTCCTATTCAGAATTTTACCGGGCTTACAGGGACAAAAAAAGCTCCGTCCCTTAATCCAATCATTAAGAGACGAAGCGAAAGCTCCGCGGTACCACTCTTGTTGCCGCAGTATGGTGCGACCCCTCTATGCACATCTGACAATGCGCTCCCCTGTAACGGTGGGTATCCGTTCCCTCCTACCGGTCCGAAGGACTTTCAGCGGACAGCTCCCGGGCGAGTTTCACTGCTTCCTGACGCTGCCTTACACCAACCGGCAGCTCTCTGCGGACAGGGGCGACAATTACTTTACCCGTTCATCACCTTTATCAATATGTTTTTATATTAGACCTCTGAGCCGCTGTTGTCAAGACTTTTTTTAAGGCAGCGCCGGGCATACTGCACCGCAAACAGATTTGACAAACCTTCTCCAATATAGTAAAATAACATTGTATACAGGAAAACGCTGTTTTCCTGAGCACATCTGTTAAAAGCAGTGAAGAGAAGAGTACGCAGTGAAGTACGTCAAAGCGAGTTCCGGGCGGTGAAAGCGGAACGCGGAGGGCACTGCTGAACATGGTCTTGGAGCTTCGCACCGAACTTACTTTGTAATAGTATGCAAGGCTGCGGCGGCAAAGTCCTGCCGTTATCGAGGACGATGGGTAGCATCCTACCCGCTGAGGCGCCTTTCCGCGAGGAAGGCGTAAAGCAAGGTGGTAACACGGAAGGTTTGTCCTCCGTCCTTGCAGTGGCAAAATACAGGCCATTGCAGGAACGGAGGATTTTTTGTTCCCTGTTCCCTGCTGTCACGCATAAAACATATTTATATATGTAAGGAGAGAATACACGAATGGACAAGAAACCCTATTATATCTCAACGGCGATCGCCTATACCTCGGCGAAGCCGCACATCGGCAACACCTACGAGATCGTGCTGGCCGACGCTATCGCACGCTACAAGCGCATGACCGGTTACGACGTTTATTTCCAGACCGGCACGGACGAGCATGGTCAGAAGATTCAAGAGAAGGCCGAGGCAGCCGGCATCACGCCGCAGCAGCACGTTGACAAGATTGCCGGTGAGGTTAAGACCATCTGGGATCTGATGAACACCACCTATGACAAGTTCATCCGTACCACCGACCCGATGCACGAGAAAAAGGTGCAGAAGATCTTCAAAAAGCTGTATGATCAGGGCGATATTTACAAGGGTGCGTACAAGGGCAAATACTGCAAGCCGTGTGAGTCCTTCTGGACCGAGAGCCAGCTCAAGGACGGCTGCTGCCCGGACTGTGGCCGCCCGTGTGTAGACGCCGAGGAGGAGGCATACTTCTTCCGCATGAGCAAATACGCCGACCGCCTGATGAAGCACATCGAGGAGCACCCCGAGTTCATCCAGCCGGAGAGCCGCAAGAACGAGATGGTAAACAACTTCCTCAAGCCGGGTCTGCAGGACCTGTGCGTTTCCCGCACCTCGTTCAGCTGGGGCATTCCGGTGGACTTTGACCCGGGCCACGTTGTTTACGTTTGGCTGGATGCACTTACCAACTATATCACCTTCTGCGGCTACGATCCGGACGGCAACCACGATGAGCACTACAAGAAGTTCTGGCCGGCTGATGTGCACCTGATCGGCAAGGATATCATCCGCTTCCACACCATCTACTGGCCGATCTTCCTGATGGCTCTGGGCGAGCCGCTGCCCAAGCAGGTATTCGGTCATCCGTGGCTGCTGGTCGGCGACGGCAAGATGTCCAAGTCGCTCGGCAACGTTATCTACGCGGACGATCTGGTTCGCCTGTTTGGTGTGGATGCCGTTCGCTACTACGTTCTGCACGAGATGCCGTTCGCAAATGACGGTGTGCTCTCCTACGAGCTGATCTGCGAGCGCATTAACTCTGATCTGGCAAATGTGCTCGGCAATCTGGTCAACCGCACGATTGCCATGACCAAGAAGTATTTCGGCGGCACTGTTCCGGCGCCGACCGCACCGGAAGCGCTTGATGACGAACTGAAGGCAGTCGCACTCGGTCTGCCGGCAGCTGTTGAGAAGAAGATGGACACCCTGCACGTTGCAGACGCCATCGACGAGGTATTCGCACTGCTGCGCCGCTCCAACAAGTATATCGACGAGACCATGCCGTGGGCGCTCGCCAAGGACGAGAGCAAGCAGGCGCGTCTGGGCACGGTGCTGTACAATCTGCTCGAAGCGATCCGCTTTGCCGCTGTTGAACTGAAGCCGTATCTGCCGGACACCGCCGACAAGATTTTCGCACAGCTGGGTGTTGAAAACAAGGGTGTCGAGAGCCTGACCTCGTTTGACGGCATGCAGCCGGGTCAGTCGGTCGGCGAAGCCTCCATCCTGTTTGAGCGCATCGACATTCCGAAGAAGCTCGCTGAGATCGAGGAGGAAAAGAAGGCTGCCGAGGCAGAGCAGAAGCCTGCAGTTGAGTTTCTGCCGGATATCCCGTTTGACGATTTCTGCAAGGTCGATATGACGGTCTGCAAGGTGCTCGCATGCGAGAACGTCAAGAAGAGCAATAAGCTGCTCAAGTTCCAGCTGGATGACGGCTCGGGCACGCCGCGTCAGATTCTGTCCGGTATTGCCAAGTATTACAAGCCGGAGGAGCTGGTCGGCAAGACGGTCGTCGCCGTTACCAACCTGCCGCCGCGCAAGATGATGGGTCAGGAGTCCAACGGCATGCTGCTTTCCGCCGAAAAGGACGAAAAGCTCAACCTGCTCATGCTGGACGACTCTATCGCAGCAGGCTCCAAACTTTGCTAACTGCGTAACAGAGTGGAGAGTGAAGAGTTGAGAGTGGAGATTTACGTTCTCTTCACTCTCCAATCTCCACTCTTCACCTCTATAAAAAATTCTTCTATCAATTAGATGGGAAGCGAATAAAGTGGCAAGAGGGCGAAATGCAATGTGGATCATTTATGCGCTGCTCTCTGCGGTATTTGCCGCACTGACAACGATTTTAGCCAAAATCGGCGTGGAAAACGTGGATAGCACGCTTGCTACTGCTATCCGAACCGCTGTGGTGCTCGTGATGGCATGGGGCATGGTCTTCCTGCTGGGAAAACAGGGCGGCGTAAGCGCAATCGGCGCCAAAAGCTGGGTATTCCTTACCCTGTCCGGACTGGCGACCGGTGGTTCGTGGCTGTTTTACTACAAGGCCCTGCAGATGGGCGAGGCCAGCCGTGTTGCGCCGATCGACAAGCTGAGCGTTGTTATCACGATGATTCTGGCGTTTGTTGTCCTGCATGAGACCGTGACGGTCAAGGGCGTGATCGGCGGCATTCTGATTGCGGCAGGCACGCTGTTTATGATTCTGTGATATATTTTGGGTAAAAGAGTTAAGAACAGAGTGGAGAGTGGAGAGTGAAGAGTGGAGATTTATGTTCTCTGCACTCTCCACTCTTCACTCTGTTATTGAGGGTTTTACATGCACAAAAAATACTTCTTTTTTGATATTGACGGCACGCTTTCCACCGGTCTCACCACCATGATGCCGGAAAGCGCAGTAAAGGCACTGGCGCAGCTTCGTGCGAACGGCCACTTTACCGCCATTGCGACCGGACGGCTGCAGGCATCTGCAGCAGCCGTTGCCGCGCGCTACGGCTTCACGGACATTGTAGCGGACGGCGGCTGGAGCGTAACGCACAACGGCGAAATTGTCGAGATGGAGTCGCTGCCGGCGGCCGCCTGCATTGCGCTGATCGAGCGGCTCGAGCAGGCCGGTATTCCGTGGGCGGTGTCGCCGGAGAATGAGAAACTATGCGTAACAACAGATAAAAATTATCTTCCGTATGCACCGGAGAACTACTTCCCTGTTCTGTGGGACCCGCATTTTGATTATCACAGGCTGGAGCATCTGTACAAGGTTTACTACATCTGCACGCCTGATGAGGAGAAGAATATTGACGCGGGCGGTCTGCCGCTTGTGCGGTACAATCCCCATGTGATTTTCGTTGAGCCGAAGGAAAAACAGCGAGGTATTCGCTATTTTCAGCAGCTTTTATCCATTCCAGATGAGGATATTGTAGTGTTTGGCGACGGCATGAACGACATCTGCATGTTCGGTCAGGGATGGCTGTCTATTGCGATGGGCAATGCCCGCGCCGCGCTCAAGGAGAAAGCGGATTACATCACAACCGACGTGGATAAGGATGGACTTTGGAACGCCTGCAGGCATTTCGGCTGGATTTGAGGAAGGTTTACTATGCTTTTTGATACACATGCACACTATGACGATGAACGGTTCGACGAGGACCGCGATACACTGCTGGCTTCCATGCCCGAGAACAATGTCGGCCTGATTCTCAATCCCGGCTGTGATGTGGAAAGCTCGCGCAAAGCGGTCAGCTACGCGAATAAATATCCATTTGTATATGCGGCGGTCGGTATTCACCCGGAGAACATCGAGGACGGCTGGGAGGCTGATCTGGAGACCATCCGCGCACTGGCACAGAACGAAAGCAAGGTTCGCGCCATCGGCGAAATTGGTCTTGACTATTACTGGGAAAAAGACGAGCGTGCGCGTGCGCGGCAGCAGGTTGTATTTGCCCGCCAAATGGAGCTGGCGCGTGCACTGCACCTCCCTGTCATCGTGCATGACCGCGATGCGCACGCCGACAGCATGGAGATCACCCGTCGGTATCCAGATGTGATCGGCGTGTACCACTGCTATGCCGGTCACATCGAAATGGCACGCGAACTGCTGAAACTCGGCTATTATCTGTCGTTTACCGGTGTTATCACATTCAAAAATGCCAAAAAGGCGAAGGAAGTCATTCGCGAAGTGCCGATTGAGCGACTGATGATCGAGACCGATTCGCCCTACATGGCACCCGAGCCGTTTCGCGGCCGCCGTAATTCCTCGCTGTATGTGCATCGCATGGCTGAGACTATCGCGGAAATCAAGGGCATAAGTGCCGCAGAGGTTGAACGGATTACAACCGAAAACGGCAGACATCTGTTTGGTATTTCCAGGTAAGATAGAACAAAACAGGGACAAGAGGTAAAATCTCTTGTCCCTGTTTTGTATGGTGGAGACGGTGGGGATCGAACCCATGACCTCTTGACTGCCAGTCAAACGCTCTCCCAGCTGAGCTACGCCCCCGATTCGACTAATAAACTTTGCATAAAAATTATAACGCAACGGATTGGTTAATGTCAAGCACAGAGTATCTGGCAGTATCACCGAAATCGCAAAGCAAAAATTGGTAGTGCTGCCGAAAATTTAGGCGGAACTGCCAAGTTTTATCCTCTCCTGTTAGCTTTGCAAACCGCTTTCTGTTATACTGTTTGCATAAGGAAGTGACAGCCATGTATTTCGCGTACGGACAGACCGAAACCGACTATCTCAAGGCCAAAGACAGCAGACTTGCCGCTGTCATCGATCGGCTCGGCCATATTGACCGAACAGTGGACACCGACCTGTTTTCCTCGGTCGTGCACCATATCATCGGGCAGCAGATTTCCACAAAAGCACAGGCGACCATCTGGCAGCGCATGCAGGACGCGCTCGGCACGGTAACCGCCGACAGCATCGCCGCAGCCGGTGTTCCCCTGCTGCAGTCGCTCGGCATGACCTTCCGCAAGGCGGAATACATCACGGATTTTGCCGAAAAGATACGCAGCGGCGCTTTCAATCTGGAAAGCGTGAAGTACATGAGCGACGCGGATGCAATCCGCGCACTCAGTTCGCTTAAGGGTATCGGCGTATGGACTGCCGAGATGATCCTGCTGTTCTGCCTGCAGCGGCCGAACGTGTTCAGCTACGATGATCTGGCGATCCAGCGCGGACTGCGCATGGTATATCACCACCGCAAAATTGACCGCAAACTGTTTGAGAAATATCATCGGCGATTCAGTCCGTACTGCAGCGTGGCCAGTCTGTATCTATGGGAAGTCTCCGGCGGTGCGATACCGGGTATGCGCGATTATGCGCTTGTAAACAAATAAAAATCCGTTCCGGCTGCTTCTTCACGGAACGGATTCATCAGAAAATGGAGTGTTGACAGACACCTGCTTTTCCGTTGTCTGCACATATATAGTAGCGATATTTTCCGCGTTTGTCAACCTTTTCAGCGTTTTTTGTGCAACGTTTTAACCCGATTCGTCAAAATTCGCAATTCATCGACCGAATCAGCAAATTTTCGGTTAAAAATACCGTATAGAGAAAGTCCCGGACAGCCTTCCACTGTCCGAGACTTGGGGTGGTTTTATGTTTCTTGGTAAACGAATTATTCCCACTCAATCGTAGCCGGCGGCTTACTGGTAATATCATACACAATACGGTTTACGCCGACAACCTCATTTACGATACGGCTGGAAGCCTTATCAAGCACCTCATACGGAATGCGCGCCCAGTCAGCGGTCATGAAGTCGCTGGTGGTTACGCCGCGCAGCGCGAGTGCGTAATCATAGGTGCGGCTATCGCCCATAACACCTACGGTGCGGGTGTTGGTCAGAACTGCAAAATACTGGTTGATCTCCCTGTCCAGACCTGCATTTGCGATCTCCTCGCGGAAGATTGCGTCTGCCTCACGCAGAATGTCGCACTTCTCCTTGGTGATCTCGCCGGTAATACGGATGCCGAGACCCGGCCCCGGGAACGGCTGACGCATAACCAGCTGCTCGGACAGACCAAGCTCAAAGCCGAGCTGACGGACTTCGTCCTTGAACAGCATGCGCAGCGGCTCGATGATCTCCTTGAAGTCCACAAAATCCGGCAGACCGCCTACGTTGTGATGGCTCTTGATGACAGCGGCATCGTCCTTGCCGGACTCGATCACGTCCGGATAAATGGTGCCCTGTGCCAGATAGTCGATCTTGCCGACCTGCTCACCAATCTGCTTGCCCATCTTCTCAAACGTACGGATGAACTGTGCACCGATGGCCTTGCGCTTGTCCTCCGGATCGGTCAGACCCTTGAGAGCGCCGAGGAATGCGTCCTCCTCGTTCATGCGGATCAGGTTGATGTCCCACTTGGAGAAAGCTGCCTCAACCTCATCACCCTCGTTCTTGCGCATCAGACCGTGGTCTACGAATACGCAGGTCAGCTGATTGCCTACTGCCTCAGCCAGCAGGGCCGCTGCAACCGAGGAGTCAACGCCGCCGGACAGTGCCAGCAGAACCTTGCCGTCGCCGACCTTCTCGCGGATGGCCTTGATGGAGCTGTTCTTGTAGTCGCCCATGGTCCAGTCGCCCTTTGCATGGCAGACTTCATACAGGAAGTTCTTCAGCATGAGCGAACCGTTCTCGGTGTGGTTTACCTCCGGATGATACTGTACGCCGTAGAAGCCGCGCTTCTCGTCAGCGATGGCAGCGGTCGGGCACATATCGGTGTGAGCGACCAGATCGAAGCCCTCCGGCACCTTTGCCATGTAGTCGCCGTGGCTCATCCAGGAAATACCCTGCTCCGGCAGACCCTTGAACAGCTTGCAGTCCGTGTTGTAGAAGGTCTCGGTCTTGCCGTACTCGCGCGCAGTGTCCTCCTGTGCTGCGGTTACCTCGCCGCCGAGGGTGTGCGCCATAAGCTGACAGCCGTAGCAGATGCCCAGAACCGGTACGCCCAGCTCGAACAGAGCCGGATCACACTTCGGGGACTTTTCCTCGTAAACGCTGTTCGGACCGCCGGTAAAGATGATGCCGATCGGATTGAGCGCCTTGATCTCCTCAATCGAGGTCTTATAGGGCTTGACCTCACAGTAAACATTATGTTCGCGGACGCGTCGTGCAATCAGCTGATTGTACTGACCGCCGAAGTCGAGCACCAGAACAAGCTGATGATTTTCCATCGCCAATCTCCTTTCTGTTTTCCCAATGTATATATAATAGAATTATGCCACATTTCTGCGTTTTCGGCAAGGGCTTTTGCGGAATTTTCCGTTTCCCGACAGGAAGAAAACATACACGAACCGGAATTCTGCCGATCCGGTATAAAATTTAACAGCCGCGTGCATACTTTCCGATAGAAGAAACGACCGGAAAGGGTGAAGAATTTTGAAAAACAGGCAGATTCGCATCATTGCGGTGCTGCTCGCAACCGTGCTCGCCTATGCGGGACTGATCGGCGCTGCCGCCGTAACCGCGCAGGCGGCGGACAATGCACCGGTGGTGCAGCCGGTCACGGCGCAGACCTGCGTGGATATCGCCGTGGAGGCTGAACTGTCCGCGGCCGACGCAGATAACGACGTAGTGCTCTATCAGCTTACCGAAAAGCCGCGGCTGGGCACAGCGAAGATCGAGGGCAGTACCTTATATTACACACCGGGCCGCAAAGCCGGACGCGACAGCTTCCACTATACCGCCGTGGATGCCGAGGGAAACACAGCGCAGCCTGCCGCTATCACGATTGAGATTAAAAAAAATAAGACCAGACTCACCTACTCGGACATGGACGGTGATCCGGCGCATTACGCGGCGATCTATCTAGCGCAAAAGGGTGTAATGACCGGAGAAACCATCGGCAGCTGTGCGTTTTTCCATCCCAATCGACCGGTAACACGCAGTGAGTTCATCGCCATGACAGCCGCCGCGGCAGACCTGTCCGTTGAACCGACAGACCAGACCGACTTTGCGGATGACAGCGGACTTTCCGCGTGGGCCAAGCCGTATATCAGCGCCGCAGCCGCAAACGGACTGGTCAGCGGCTACGCGACCGTCTCCGGCGTGAGTGAGATTCGCGGCGAGAAAACCATCACAACGGCCGAGGCAGGCGTGGTGCTCGACCACCTGCTTGACGGCACGCTGAGCGGTGTGCAGTATGCTTGGTCGATGTCCGACCATTCTCCGCAGGATTGGGCACAACCGGCAATCGCTCGGCTGGAACGCGCCTCCGTACTCACTGCTGCACAGGCACAGAACCCAGAACACCCGCTCGACCGCCGAACGGCGTGCGAAATGCTGTACCGCGCACTGATTTTGCTGGATTCTTGACGAAAATCAGCAGCAGTGTTACAATAGTGCAGGGAGAAGCTTGGACTTCTCCCTGCTTTTTTCTGATTTTGAAAGGACTGTATTCGTTTGCAGCAAATTGATTTTTCTCAGGGCAGCATCCGCCGCAGGATACTTGCGGTGGCCACACCGATGCTCATCGCGCAGTTGCTCAACCTGCTGTATAATATTGTAGACCGCATTTATATCGGCAAAATCCCCGGCGAGGGCACGCTTGCGCTGGCAAGTATCGGCTTGTGCTTTCCCTTTGTGACGCTCATTACCGCGTTTGCCAATCTGTTCGGACTGGGCGGTGCTCCGCTGTGCGCGATGGCGCGCGGCAAAGGCAACCGGGAAGGCGCACAAGGCATCATGGTCAACGCCGGCTTTATGCTGCTGCTGAGCGGTGCCGTGCTGACCGTGCTCGGCATCGCGTTTCATCGCCCGCTGCTCTACCTGTTCGGCGCCAGTGAGGTGACGTACCCGTATGCGTCCTCGTACATCGTGATTTACTTGATCGGTACGCTGTGCGTCATGCTGTCGCTCGGTCTCAATCCGTACATCAACTGTCAGGGCTTTGCCCGAACCGGCATGCTCACCGTGGCACTCGGCGCGGCAGCCAACATCGTGCTCGACCCGATTTTTATCTTCGCACTGCACCTCGGCGTGCGCGGCGCTGCTATCGCGACCGTGCTGTCGCAGCTTCTGTCTGCTGCATGGGTTGTCAAGTTCTTAACCGGCAAAAAAGCCGAGCTAAAGCTGGATTTCCGTGGTTTCCGTCCGGACTGGCAGTGTATTCAGCGCATTACCGTGCTCGGCATCGCCAGCTTCGTCATGTCGTTTACGGATACGCTCGTGCAAGTGGCGTGCAATGCTACTCTACGCAATTTCGGCGGCGACCTTTACATCAGCGTCATGACTGTACTTAACTCCGTGCGCCAGATCGCACAAACGCCGGTGCTCGCCATCGCGGACGGTGCATCTACCGCCATCAGCTACAACTATGGCGCGAGGCTGTACAGGCGCACCCGGGACGCCATCCGGTTTATGACACAAATTGCTATCGGATATACCATGCTTGTCTGGATACTGGTTTCTCTTTTCCCTGCCCTGTTTATCCGCATTTTCAATCAGGACGCGGAACTGGTCGCGGCGGCTGTTCCGGCGCTGCACATTTACTTTTTCGGCTTTGTAATGATGGCGTTCCAGTATTCCGGTCAGAGCACGTTCCGCGCACTGGGCCGGGCGAAATACGCGGTGTTCTTTTCGCTTTTGCGCAAGGCGTTCATTGTTGTGCCCCTGACTTTGCTGCTGCCGTACTGCTGGAATCTCGGTGTGAGCGGCGTATTTGCGGCAGAGCCGGTGTCCAACTGCATCGGCGGTCTGGCGTGCTACTTTACCATGCGGCATGTGGTGATGCCGGAGCTTAAAATGGAGAATTGAAGATAGAGGATGGAGAATGAATAATCAGTCGCAGAACACTTCGTTTATTTTTCTGGATTTGGGACAGAGCGGCCATTGTCTGCTGTCTGTTCCGGCGTTTGTCGCCGAAAATGCGCGAGTCTATCAGGCTGAATTTGACAAATGGCTGCAGTCATCGACCGAGCATGATTACTGGGTTACTGCGCCGGACGGCACAAAGGCACTTTGCTTCGACGGCGCGGAAGCCTTTGTGGCGTGGCTCAATCAATATGTTCTGCAGGATTCCGAGGTCAAAGCACAGCGCATTCCAACGCTTTATTTTTAATAGGTACACCCGAAAAGGGAGTCGGACAAATCCGGCTCCCTTTTCTGCATTGCGAGGGGAAATCAGCAGCACTTTCGCTGGAAGGACTTACAGTCGGTGCACTGATCCATCGTTGGATTAGCCTCGTGCGTGCCAACGGTAATGCTGTCCAGCGCGCAGTAAGAAGCGGTCGGACAATGGTTTGCGCACTGCTCCACCGTGCAGTGGATAGACTTGTTGCAGCGATCGTTACTCATAGAGAATGACCTCCTTTTGTGATTTCGGTAATATTATCTCACTCGTTTCCACAAATTATACTTTGGAATTGCGGAAATGCTTTCCGTTGTGCTATACTAAAAACAAAAAACATTACAATAAAGGTTGTGACATTCATGCAAAAGGGAGATTCCGCGAAGCTCAAGCTGCTGCTGGCAGGCATTTCAGCACGGCTGACCAAAAACCGCGATTTTTTTGTGCAGGCAGACTGCACTCTGGTTTCTGGCAAAAAGAAATTTGACGCAAAGCTGTCCCGCGCAGACGAGGACTACACGCTGCATTTTCAGGGCAGCGACCGCCGCGTAGACGCGGCTGAATTCTGCGCCTTCTTTGCCGAGCAGGCTGAGAAATACGACGAGAGCGTGCTCACCTATACCGAGCGCAGCACGGTCGTTACGCTGTCCGTGACGGCACGCGGCGTACAGATGAAGCAGGCCGAGCGCGAAGCGACCGCCGAGGAAAAGGCGGCTGCCGCCAATCCGCTGCTCGACAGCGGCCGGCAGTACCTCATCCGCGTCGATCAGGCGGCGGCGCTGCTGCGCGAGATCGGCATCCTGACCGCAGACGGCAAGCTGAAAAACGACATGATCCGCAAGTACAATCAGATCGACCACTACGTTGAGCTGGTTGCGCCCATGTTCGAGCAGGACGACAGCGACGAGATCGTGCTGCTGGACTGCGCCTGCGGCAAATCCTACCTCAGCTTTGTCATGAATTACTACATCCACGAGGTACTGCATCGCCGCTGCCGTGTCATCGGCGTGGACATCAAGGAGCACGTTATCGATGAGAGCCGTGCAATGGCCAAGCGTCTCGGCTATCACAATATGACGTTCATCTGCGCCGATCTGCGGACGTACCAGCCGCCGAAAAACGTTACCGCTGTGATTTCGCTGCACGCGTGCGACATTGCGACCGACCTCGCGCTCGGTACGGCAATCCGCGCCAAGGCGAAATACATCGCGTGCGTGCCGTGCTGCCACAAGGAGCTGCTCGATCAGTACACCATGCCCGGACTCGAGCCGCTGACCAAATTCGGCGTATTCAAGGCGCGCTTCAACGATGTGCTGACCGACAGCATGCGTGCGCTCAAGCTGGAAGCCGAAGGCTACAAGGTTTCTGTCGTTGAGTATATTTCGCCGCTCGATACCCCGAAAAATCTGCTCATCCGCGCAACGCGCACCGGCAAGGTGAACCACCGCGCGAAAGCCGAGTACGACGCCGTGCGCCGCACGCTCGGCACGACCTCGGAGCTTGACCGCCGATGCGCGGAACTCGACAACGAGTTTTTCGTCACCGATGAGGACTTGATGGGTTAATTCCCCTGTTTGCGTTTTCCATGTGCATTTCAGACCATCTGCCGGATACGCTCTTACTCTTTGAGCAAATCTGCATTACAATTTTTGTATGCTCTCACGGAGGTGATGCCTGTAAAACCACCCGACAAAGGCCTGTTGCTCTCGTCGCGTGTGGACTTTACCATTCCGTCTCCGTTTGCGCGGGAGCACCTGTATTACCTTATCCAATACAGACGCTACCAGTGCGTGCCCGGCTATGAGGGCAAGCGGGATTTTCTGCATGTCCGTGTGCAGCATCCGGAGGACCGGGTCATTTCCAGTGCGGTTGACGGCAAGGTGGACACCTCGGCATGGCGTTTTCAGACGGAAAAGGTCGGTTCCTCGCTGTGTGCAAACGATCTCGGCACACACGCAGAGCAGATGGTAACGCAGTTTACCGGTCTGCACGTCAAGCGCGTGCTGGCGATGATGGACACCTATCCGCGTGATCTGCCGCTCGATACCAATGTAAACGTGCTGATGGACTTCGGGGGCGGCGTAACCGGTACGCTCTGGGCATCCCATATTGCGATTGGACACGAGTGCGACAGCGGCATCTACGTCATCGGCACCGAAGGCTCGCTCGAATGGACCGCGACCGACTGATCTATACGCCGCGCAGCCAGCCGAGTCAGCGGCTGTCCGCCGGTGCAGACTATCTGCTCGATGCCAAAACGCGGCTTTCACGTGTTGCGGCAGGCCAGAGTAAAGGCTTTATCGAGGCGTTCTCGAATATTTACCGTTCGTTCTGTAATGTGCTCTCCGACCGCAAGGCAGGTCGTGAGAACACGACCGACACCTTTCCGACTGTGAAGGACGGCGTGCTCGGCGTTCGCTTTGTCGAGGCCTGTGTGCGCAGCCATACGGCCGGAGGCGTCTGGATGGACGTATAAAGCAGCCCCATCCCTCTTTGACGAAAGTCCCCCTGTATTGATGGTACAGAGGGACTTCTTAATGTAACACCCCGGAAAATCTCCGAATAGATTGATACTGAAGTTGCTTCAATTTTTGTTTGGAGGTAATATACATGGCTGAAAAAGTTTGCTGCCCGGGTCCGATCGGCGGCAATAACGGCAACAGTGCAGGCGGCTTCCGCGAAGCGGTCTGTGTCCACACCAAAAAGGTTTACGACTCCTGCCGCAGTAAGGAGTGCCTGCGTGACATTCGCGTGTATCTCACCCGCGATGCGCAGGAGCTGATCAATGCCGGTGGCATTGCATCTGTGAAGCCGCGTGAACCCGCCTTTCCATCTTCTGCGTAACAAAAAGGCCGCCTCCCGGCGGCCTTTCCTTCACTTCCCCAGTTTTCCTGCAATCTTCCCGATCTCCTCCAGCGCGAACCGAAGCTGTTCATTCTCCTCCTGCACCTCCGCAGGCAGCAACGGCACCTCAGCCGCAGCAGGCAGCGCCATATCCGGTGAACCCTCGCCCAGCAGTTCCCACCGCAGTTTTGTCATACCGCTGTCATACACAATGCAAATGCCCTTTGCAGCCGTAGGCACGCGGTTGTAAAACTTGTACTCGTCTACCTCATACCCATGCAGCGTTTCCCAGTCCACGCCGTTGCGGTAAACCGTCTTGCGCTTGTTCAGCAACTCGCGAATCTTATCCTTCTTCACGCCAAGCACCTTTGCAGCATCATCAATGCGGATACACCCGCGTCCCATCCACTGGTGCGGCAGATCGGCGGCAGGCTTTGCGCGGTAGCCGCCGGTGCGGCGCAGTTCGGGCAGAACCTCGTCAAACAGCCACTTCTCAAACTTCTGCGCGGCAGGCAGACGAGAGCGGATAATAAGACGGTACAGGTCGCCCTCGGTAATAAAGTTCTTTTCAGTCGTTCTACCCAGAGAATCGGTGACCGTCCGTTTCAGACACCCACGGCAATGCTTCTGAATCGCGCCATGCGGAACGCTATAGCCCAGAATCTTTGCCGCATCATTTGCAGGAAACAGTTCCTTGCCATCCTCGACCAAAATATCCAACTTGCCAAACTCGCTGTTGGATACTGTCAGCATACCATCGTTCATGCCTGCACCTCCACCTTGGGAGCGCGTGCGCCGAGGCCGCCGGACAGCAGGTTCACCGCAAGCTGAAAGCCAGTCAGGAACCCGAATTCCTCTGCGCAGGCCTCGTAATTGCTTACAACGTCCGAAAGGTCGCGGTTCTTAAAGATCGGCTCCATCTGCTTCTGGATTTCGGCATTTACCGGATTCGCCCAGAACTCATTGCGGAAGGTCGTGCTCTCGTCCTCCTGAATGTAGTCCCAGTACAGCTTGCTCAAATCGTATTTCATAAAAATCCTCCGTTCTTTCTTGCAAACACGAAGGATTTGATATACAATAGATTTATCAAAACCTCGTGTTTTGGTAGTTGTGAAACAGTCCGATACTTTCCACGGTGACGGGCTGTTTCTATTTTTTTATTTCTTCGTAGACCTTCTTGATACCTAAACGAATAACATCTGCTTTCGTTTTGCCGAGTGCTTCGCAGCACGTTTCCAGCATTGCAACTTCTTCATCAGTCATTCGGATGCGAGTATCGTTTCTTCTCGGATTCAAAGACGGAGGTCTACCCGTCCTTGGCGACATTGTTTCACCTCACTTTCTGGTTACACATTTATTATATCATGGTAACACAAAAAATCAAGTGCTATTTCAAAAAAATCTAACAAATGTAGGGGGGTGCGTTTCACGACCCACCTCAACCACGCTATCGCGTTTCCCGATAGCTGCCCGTTTCGGGCAGTCCTCTCCCAAAAGCAAAAGGGTGAGCCACCGCTCACCCTTTTCCCATACCTCAGAATCCCAGCTTATCCATAGTATCCAGTTGATCGAAGGTCTTAAGTCCGCTCGAACTGCTTCCTCCCGACTTCCCCGAGCCGCCGCTCTTATGACTCTTTCCGCTCTTCTTGCCGGAACTTGCCGCCACAGCCGCCTGTGCCGCCGAGATCGTCTCAGAAGTGCCCTCGCCGTATCCGGGAATATAATTTCTCGGGTCAACATACTTGCCGTCCTTGACCACCTGGAAATCGAGATGCGGGCCGGTAGAAATACCAGTCGAACCAACCTGACCGATCTGCTGACCGGCCTTTACTTCGTCACCGATGTTCAGGTTGGCATTGCTGCCGTCAACCATGTGGTGATATGCCATAGTAATACCGTTTCCGCAGTCAACCGTAACCGATACGCCGTATCCCTCATACTCGTCTTTGCCGTAGCCGTATTTATTCATTCCAACGATTTTGCCGCTCATAGCCGCCTTTACTGGTGTTCCCTGCGGTGCGGCAATATCAATTGCTTTGTGATTGTTCGATGCACCTGTAGTCGGCGCAGTGCGCCAGCCGAACCCGCCGCCATCCGGGATCGTACCGCCCTCAACCGGATTCACCGCTTTGTTCTCGCCCTTCTGATACTTCGTTACGGTTGCACCGCCCCACGGATTGCTCTTGGTCGATTCCTTGCCATATGCCGCCTGCCACAAATAAGCCTTCTGGCTATTCGTCAGGCCGGGCACCAACTTAACGGCCTGCGTGATTTCCTCGTTTTTGGCGTTGCCGCCATCCGAATTGATAAGCGAAAGCGCCGTCTGGAACAGTGCATAGGTGCCCGGCTGGATACCGGCCTCCTTCGCCATATAAGCCTTGGCCTTCCAGCCGGAAAGCTCCTTGCCCGCGCTGATTGCCTGCTCGTACTCGTTGCAGTATGCCCGCAGCTTGCTCTTTTCGCTGTCGTTCAGCGATTTGTAATAGCTGTTGTCCGTCAGCGACTTCTCATACTCCGAAACGTGGAATACATCATTCTTTGTCGTGTCGTTGTAAGTGTTCATGAGTACGGATTTCTGTTCATCCGTCAGGTTCGTGTAGCTGTTCAGAATATTAGCCACATTCGCGGCATGATCCGCGCCTGTGCCCTCGAATTCCGCTTCATATGCCGCTACGTCCGACTTAAACCGCACATAATCGCTTGCATTTACCTTGCCCTTGACCTCATCGTTCCACGTCTCACGCGCCTTTTCGCTCATGGAAGAAACGAGCAGGTAATCCGCAAGGGTTTGCTTCTCGCCGTCCGTCAGGCTGCTGTCCTGCCGGATAGCATCCAATACCATACCGCGTGCCTCGTCCGCCGTGTGCAGCTTCTCGCCGTTTTCGTCCGTGCCCTCGGTCAATTCCTTCAGCGTATTGTCATACTTGGCAAACGTGCTTACTGCAAGACCGGCGTCTGCCGCCTTGTGAGCCGCGCCCTGCATCTTCTTGCGTACCTCGGTGCTGATTTCGAACGAAGTCCGGTCGGAGTAATCCGCAGCCGAGCCGCCCACTGTATTAACGATGATCTCGCGGTCGATGGCGGTTTTCTGGCTCTGCGTCAGCTTGTCGTTCTCAAACAGCATGCGGCGCTTTTTCTCGCCTTCGTTGTCGAGAAGCTGACCGTTCTCATCCGTGTCGGACTGCACATCATGCAGCGCCATGATCGCATCGTAAATGTTTTTGCGTGCTTCCTGGTTGTTGTCTGCAGTCTTTGCAAGCGTATTGAACACCTTGGTCTCATCCGCGTTCAAGGTTTCATAGCCGCTCTCGCGCCATGCGCGGGCCTCATCGCTGGAACTCTTGCCGAACAGCAGCGCCTGTGCCCAGTCTGCCGGTTTCTGTCCGTAGGTTGGGAACTGCAGGATTTTCTCGCCCTTCTTGTCGTACGAGTAGCTGCCGCCCGCAAACATAGTTGCCGCGCCCTCCACGGTCTTTTTCGCCTGCAGGCCGCCGAACGGCAGCAGGAAGCCGTAAACCGGCTTGCTCAGCTCCTTAATCATTGCCATGCTGCGCGCGTCCTCGCCCTGCGCGGTCATGATGTTGTCAATGTTCGGAATAACGGACTGGATTGGCAGACGAGAGTTGCCCGCGCCAAATACCGCACCGAGCGGACCGGAAGCAAACGGAACGTTGGATGCAATATCCTGTGCTGTCTTCTTTACGTTGTCCCATGCCGTTTCCGACTTTTCCGCACGGAAATCATCCTCATCAATGCCATCTCCCATCATTTCGCCCAGCAGATCAAAGATGTTCGGCAGTGCGTAGCCGGTCACGCGGCCTACAAAGTCGTTCACCATCTCGATCGGGTCGAACGCACCGCGCGAACCGGTCAGCTTTTCGCGTGCATCGTTGAACAGGTGGGACATAACGAATACCTGCAGCAGCGCTGCCGCTGTGCCGGCCGCGATCTGCGCCTTGCTCTTGCCCTGTACCCGCAGGTTGTGCGGAATATCGCCGAACAGGTGATCGTACTGGTTCATAACCTCCAGCTGGAACATGGTGAACGCCTTGATGAGCGGCGACTTGGACTCCATGATAACCGGCTTTGCACCTCTTGCGCGGTCGCCGATCAGTCCCGCTGCCCAGCGGTCAGCCTCCTGCAGCGCCGCCTCAGTGCTCATATGCCGCTTTTCCACATTGTCCAGATAGCGTGCGCGCACCATCACCTCGCTGGATAGATTGTCGATTGCGTTCATCGTCCACCCGGCCGCATCCGAGGCTTTCTGCAGTTTCGTCTTGATAACACGTTCGCTGCCCCGGCGATTGGTCAGGAAGTCCGAATCCTCATGGAATGCCGGATTTTTTTTGGCGAGGTCTGCGCCGTAATCCAGCATTGCACGCATCATGCTCGAATAACGTACCTCGCCCGAACCCTGGGCCAGCGGAATAAAGTTAGAGATCGCGGTCGAGAGGTTGCCGCCTACCATGTTTGCTGCAACCTTGCCCTCAACATCGCTCATGGCGCGGTACAGGCCGCGTCCGAACATCTGTTCCGCACTGCGGTCTGTGCGGGATTTCTTGCCTGCCAGAATGTTGGTGTACTCCGCGATCCAGCTCGGGAAGCTCGGCAGCGTGCCGGAGTTGCGTTCCCAAATCTTGCTGATCTTCTGTTCCTTGTCCTCAATATTGATATCCGGGTCTTTGCGGATGGCTTCAAGTTCCGCACGGCTGCCTTCATCGCTGTATTTGCTGCGAATAGCGTCCTCCAGTACACGCAGGTTCTGAATATCATCCGTGTGGAAAATAGCGTTGCTCGCGCCGCTGATATAGTTATCCATCGCCTTAAATGCGTCAAACTCGGTGTTGATGCCCTCGCGCTGGTTGTAGAATCCGGCGTACTGTCTGCCCGGTCTGCGGTCTTCGGTTCGTCCCGCAATCTCGGTCGGCAGCTCGTCCACCATGGTTTCCACGCCCACCTTACGCAGAATGCGGTTGTACCACTTGCCTTCCTTGGTCGGTGTAAGGCTCGGGATGTATTTCTGCCGAAATTCCAGCGGCGCATAGCCGTTGCGCACACCGGCCTCGCTGACCTGTGGATGCATTTCGCTTGTCATTTCATACAGCTTCTGCATGGCACTCTCTGCCTGCTTAAAATGGATTTTGCTCTTGTTCTCCTTCACATAATCCGCAAGCTGCTTCTGCATGGCTTCGTTCTTCGGAGAGAGTTCTGCACGGTTCTTCATGTGCATATACACACTGTCCTCGTGCGACAGGCCCTCCATAATGCCTTTCAGCCGTTCGCGCTGGGTATTCTCCCAGCGGATAGCCTCCGCGTCATGCTTGAGTACCGGTGCGAAATATGCCTGATAAATAGCCTCTGTTTCGGCGGTATCGCCCATAACCTTGCGCAGCACGCGCTCCGGCGTGTGGATCTGCAAACCGAGGTTGCCGCGTGAATCCTTCCAGTTGTCCGAATCCTTGATAAGTTCGGTTGCGCGTCTCAGGCGTGCATCATCAAGGCCGCGCTGAAATGCGTAATACGGCTGCATATCCTCGTTGTACTGCCGCATAGCGCGGGCGTAGGTCTCTACCAGTTCGTAGCGGTGGCTGTCCATCTCGGTTACAGGGCCGCGTCCCGCCGCCATGCGTTCCGCATTTACCAGTTCGGCATCGCTCAAATGCCAGCCATTGCGCAGGTTGGTTAAAAAGCGGCGTTCACTTTCCAGGCTGTTCACAAGGTCGATTGCAATATCCTCTTGCGTATGGTCAATGTAGCTGTCCGCGTCTGAAGCTGTCGCGCGGGTCGTTGCGCGTTCCAACGCATGGCGGCTTGCCACGCGTTCTGCGCGCTCCTGTGCCTCATATACGCGCTGCATAATGTCACGGTTCTTGCCGTTGGTGATGCGATCAAGGCGTTCTTGCTGTTCTGCCGCCGCCTGTTCCTCTCTTGCCTGCCGTACCCTCTCCCCCTCAGCCTTCGCCCGCGCCTCCATCACGGCCTGTTCCGGTGTCTTGCCGTACTGCATCGCATCGGAGAGCGGAACCGTTCCCTTTGCGATCTGCTCCGGCGTGAAGCCAAAGGTATTGCTTTTCGCTCCGTCAGGTGTTATACTGTTCTCATAAACCATTCGAGTATTTTGAGCGCCACGCCCAAAGGGGGCGGAGGAAGAGCCCGCACTGCTCGGATGGTTTCTTTTTTGCATAAATCCAATGCTGTACGCGGTATCCGTATCGCCATTGATCGACCCATTCGCATTGACGCCCGCCGAGAACTTCTCGCCCTCAGCCTTCGCCCGCGCCTCCATCACGGCCTGCTCCGGCGTCCTGCCGTACTGCATCGCCTCGGAGAGCGGAATATTTGTGTCGGAAGTATTGCTATTTCCTACATTCTGGCGTATACTATTATCAACGGAAGGGATATCACTTCCGTCAGGCGAAACTGTGTCGCTGGGGTAGCCCATTTTGGTCCCAGTCATGAACGACATGGTTTCGCCTTTTTCATTTGTCAAAACTACTTCATGCAGATAATATTTGCTTGCCATATCGGCATTATCATATTTCTTTACGATAACGCCCATATCGTACACCTGCTCACCGATTTGCACCTGACCGCCAAAGGTTACGGTATCATATCGGCGACCCTTCCAGTTGCTCTGCGTGTCAATGATTGCTCCGTTTTCAATAACTTCCGGAACCGCCGAGAATGCAATCGCCTTGTTGCGTCCCATGCCATGAGAAATACTGTCACGCGCACCGCTTCGAGTTAAGGTGACATCGCCAAAGCCTGCGCGAAAAACCTTGTTGCCAATGGAATTGAAGAAATCCGTTACACGGTCAACGAGTTTTTTCTTGCTGCCTGCAAATTCTTCGTCTTTCAGAACCGCTAAAACGCCCGTCTGCGCAATCGTATCATGATTCGAGGAAATCACCTCGTTCAGCGTCCTGTGCTGTGCTGCATCAGCCTGCTGTACCGTAGCCTTATCATACACCCCGCCAGTCTCCGCCTGCTGTTCCTCCGCGAAATGCTTTGCAAGCTGGCTCTGCAGTGCATATTCTTCTTCCGGTGTCCGGTAGCTACTTTCCGCACGCTGTTCGGTCTCCGTACCGAGGCGAGGCTTAATCTGGCCGTCCTGCCATGCGTCCACCTGTCCAGTGCGCTGGTTGAGGTATTCCGCCGCCTGCGCGCGCTGTGCAAGGCTCATGCGGTTATTGAGATCAGCGTCATAATTCGCGGTAAGCTCCGCATTCTGCGCGGCCTGCTGCGTCATAAGGCCGGAAATCTTGTCGGCCATCTTGTTCTGCGCGGTCTGCACCGCACGTTCCCTGATCGGTCCTTCCGGCAGCTTAAGCGCCGCCTGCAGCTCGCTGTCGATCTGTACAAGCTGCTGCACCTGATTGTAATCGTATGCATCAGCGGCACTCATACGCTCCGTATCTGTTGCCGCTCTCGAACCGACTGCACCCGCCGTACCAAACACCAAGCCGCCGAACGCGCCGCCTGCGGCGCTCTGGGCAAGCTCCTGCAGGCTGAACTTTGCGTCCGGATCCTGCGCCGCCTTATCCGCAACGTAGTTCATGAAATAGCTTGCGCTTTCCTCTGTCGCCTCCTCGCCCATCTGGATGAGGATATTTTTTACGGCATTCACGCCGCCAGAGTGCAAAATCTTGCTCATCTGACCGAGCGGCAGTCTTTCGGTTGCCGCCTCAATCGCACCCGAGGTCAAACCGCGCGTCAGCGACTCCCGCGCACCCTTGCCCTGTTCATTCAGTTCAAACGAGCGCTGGCCTGCAGCCTGGCCGCCCATCATGATCGAGCCGACCGCCGGACCGACGACCGGAATCGCACTTGCCGCCATCACCGGCGCATTGCCCGCAAGGGAAATGCCCTGTTCGGTCAGCCAGCGCGGCGCAGGCGCTAAACCGGCTTCGGCGTTTTCCTGTGCCTCGTTCGCCTCGCGCAGCATGCGCTGAGACCATTTGTTCGGATCTACGCCTTTGTTTACGGTCAGCTCGTTCTTGCGCTTGCGGACCTCCTGCAGCTGATCGTACACTGCCTGATAGTCTGTCGGAACCGAGCCGTCCGCTGCTGTGCTATTCATGCCCTGTAGGGTGAGTTCAAGCGTCTGCTCCTGCTCCTCAAGCTGGCGGTATTCCTCGTTCTGGCGGCTCTCCTCCACGTTCGCGCTCGCCTGACGCGAGGTGTCCACGAGGGACGGCAGCGATGCGATCCACCGCTTGCCGACTGCCTCCATGCTGTTGCCGAGGCGGTCTGCCGCGTGCCGCAGGTCAATGTTTTCCTGCACATAGGCAAGCGTGTTTTCGTCCGCACCGGCGGCTTTCAGCCGGTGCATGATATCATCCGCGTTGTCGCGCGGCTGATAGTCAAGGCCGTACCGCTTCATAATGCGGTACATCTCATTGGAAAGCTCCTGACGGGCCCTGTCGCGGCTCTGTGTGTCCTCGCTGCTCCATGTCTCATCCGAGCGGTTAAACAGGTCATGCATCGTCTTGTGTGCATTGTAGCCTGTCTGGCCGCTGAAATAGTCCTCATCCAGTCCCTGTGCCGCCTGCATAGCGGTCGGGTAGACAGTTGCCTTGTCTGTCTTACCCATCACGCCGGAAGTATGCAGCAACTGTGTAGCCTGATTCAGCCGTTCGGTCGGCTTGCTGCCGTAGGCCATGCGCACACCGGCGGTCATTTCGTGCCCGTACTTGTCGTAGGAGGCACCGGTCTGCGGATTGTATTCGTATCCCAGCTTGCGCCGCAAGGCGTCGTTCTGCGCGTGCAGCTGTGCCTTCCTGTTCGGATCGCTCGTCGTGTGCCAGTCCATGGAGTTCTTGAGAAATTGCGTCAACGGCAGGTTGCCGTCTCCGCTGCTCTTAGTGGCTGTAGATACGTTCTGCCGCGGATTGCGCCGCTGCTCTGCCGCCTTCCTTGCCGAAAACAGCTGATTCTGCTGACTTGCCGCATACGGCTGACTTCTTGTCACGCTGCCGCCGGTCAGATAGGTGCTTGCAGGCTGCCGTACATTGTTCTGCTGCGTGTTCCGGCTGCCTGTGCCAGAAAGGCCCTGCCGTGTGTTCCCGCGCTGCGGAAAAACAGTGTTCCGCTGCTGATTTGCCGCATACGGCTGACTTCTTGTCGTGCTGCCGCCGGTCAGATAAGTGCTTGCAGGCCGCTGTGCATTCTGGTGCGCCTGCACACGCTGCTGCTCTCTGTTGTGCGCCGCCGTTGCGCGGCGGCTGTTGTCCTGATGTGCCGGCTTCTGCGGCACAACCTGCGGCACCTTCAGCAGCGCGGACGTTTTGTTCTTGTTTTTCTTCTTCTCGTAATCGCTGTAAAAACTCATATGAACCTCCTAAAGAGAGAAGGCGGCGGGAATCCGCCGCCTTCTGGCGTAGTTAAAGCTGGTTAAGCTGCCACTGCGAGTATTTGTTGGAAAGGTTCTGACCGGTCGTTTCGGCCCGCATCTTCTCAATCTGCGCCTGAATATACTCCATCTGCTTCTGCGCTGTTTCGCGGTCGATTTTACCGTTGAGCTTGTCCTCTTCCAGCTGTTCAAGCTGCATCTGCAGCTGCCGCATGGCAAGCGTCTGCGTGCCGTTGTAAGTACCCGTCTGCTCGGCCTGCGAAAGACCGAACTGCTGACCCCACTGATTAGCCGCAACGATATTCTGGGTATTCTCGTAGCCCTTGGCGGCAATCTGCTTGTAAAGGTCTGCAAGCGCGTTTGCGGCCTCGATATCGCCGGTAAGCTGTGCCTGCGTGATAGCCTGCTCGATCTTGGCAAGCGTCTCGGTCTGCGTGGTGGCGTTGCTGTTCAGTGCGTTCTGATAGGCATTGCCCGCGCTGATCTGGCTGGACTCGGTAAGTCCGCTTGTCAGCAGGCCGTTTGCCGCAAGGTTTTCCGCGTTCGAGCCGCCGGGCTTAATGCTCTGCATGTACGCCTTTTCCGCAGCGGCGTTGTTGGCCTCAGTCTGCTTCATAATATCATATTTCTGACCGTTCAGACTTGCAACCGCGCTGTCAACCTTGGCCTTGAGCGCCGCCTGCTGCTGTGCCGCAGCGTCTTCCATGTACTTTTTATATGCATCAAAGCCGCTGTTGAGCTGATTGCTCATCTGCTTGCCCAGTACGTTGCCGCTCACATAGCCCTTGCCGATGTAGTCCGAGCCGTCCGAGCCGCCGGAGTAGCCGTACTGTGCACGCAGCGCCTCAGCGTCCGCATGGGCGGATTTCATAGCCGCAGCGTCACCGCGCGCCTGTGCTTCTGCATAGCGCTTTTTGATTGCGGCCATCTGCTCGGAGTCCTCAACGCTCGTGTCCTTAATGGTCTGGTCGTTGTGCGAGCCGAGCGGCGTATACGCACCGCCGGAGGACGAGCCGCCGCCCGAGCTGCTCCCGCCCGAACCGCCGGTGCCGGAAGCGCCGCCGTAGGTAAACGTCTGGCCGCCCTTGCTGATCGTGGTCGTACCGTCGCTGTTCTTCGTCCATGTCGAGCCGTCCGAGCCCTTCATGGTAGAGCCTGCCGCGGCACTCGAAACAAAGCTCTTGCCCTTGTCCGAGCCGATAGAGTACGAGCCGCCCTTGCCGGTTGCCGCCATCGACGCGCCGGACGAGCCGGAGGACGAAGAACCGCTCGAACTGGAAGAACCAGACGAGCTGCCCGAGGACGAGCCGCCGGAGCTGCTCTTGCTGGCCTTTGCCGCTGCAGCTGCCGCCTTAACAGCGCCCGCCAGCATAGAACCCAGTCCCATTTACTTCACACCCTTTCCGAGCAGACCTAAACGCTGTAAAATCACCGCAAGCTGTTCGCGCGTCAGCGGACTCTGCGGCTTGGTGCCGTCCATAATACCCGCGTTTACTGCCGCCTGCCATGCCTCGACAGCATACGGATGCGGCTTCTGGTTGGCCTTTTCCGCCTGATAGCGTTCTTCATGTGCCGCAAATTCCTTGTCTGTCATCTTGGTTTCCTCCTTCTTTGCCGTGGTTTCGGTGTTGTACTTCTGCACCTCTGCCCACGGGAAATTCGTGCCCGGACAATCCGTGCTGTTTACGTCCTTGTGCCGTAACAGCTTCGCGCCGGGGTATTTCGCCATCATTGTGCGGATAAGGTCCTTGAGCGCGTCAAGCTGTGCCTGCGGCATGGTTTCGGTCATGTAGCTTCCCTCGCAGCAAATGCCGATTGCGCGGCTGTTGTGCCCCTGCGCGTGCGCGCCGACCGCCCATTCCGGGCGGCCTCGGTACACCTTGCCGTCCTTGCGGATGTAAAAGTGGTAGCCGATGCCCGTCCAGCCTCTTTCGAGGTGCCAGCGGTTGACCTCCTCCACGCTCGCATGGCTTGCTTCTGCATGGTGCAGGATAATCTCGTCCGTCTTGTTCCGGCGGCTGAAACTGCCGTTTGTCGGCAAATTGGTCTCGATGATCTGCATACCTTACTCCTCCCTGTTCGGCTTGTCATAGCCGAGCGCGGTCTTGCTGTCCCCGATGCCCGCCGTGGTGGGGTCCACAAACACGCTGAGGATAGCCAGACACATGGTAACAAGCTGCACCGGATTAGACAGCACCGAAACAGCACCGTTCCACACAGCCGCCCAACTCGTAAACGTCTGCGGGTCAACACCAATCGCCGTAATAGCAACCGACGCAACGCCAACCCAGAACCACGGATTGCGAAAGCGTACCGGAATATTAACTTTCATGTTCTAAATCCTCCAAATCGTCAATGCGGTGGTTGGCCACTTTCACTTTCTCATCCATCACGGCAAACTCCTGTTCGAGCTTATACGTGCGCGTGATGAGATTGTTGTGCTTCTCCACCTTCTTCTCCAGTTGCTCAATGCGGTAGTTGGTCAGGTTGCTCGACAGCGCAATGCCGCCGAGCGTTCCGACCAATGTACCGACCAGAGACAGCGCCGCTGTAATCACTTCTGCGGGCATGTCACTCCTCCATCGTGCCGCCAGGTGCGGTCATCAACTCCGGTAAGCCGGTCAGCTTCTTGATTTCTTCATAATTCTTCACATAAATGTCGTTCGGATACATATTTTTGTCCTTTCCGGGCGATTACCCTGTTCTGTTATACAATAGTGTTGCTTGTGTAGTATGTGGTATTAATTTTCGGCGTTCCGGTAAACGTACCGCCAGTTTGCGTAAACATATCGTTCAATGCGCTCGCTGCTGTTACACCATTTCCTGATTTAGGAATGCGATATTCCTTATCGTATTCGCGGCTTTTGGAAATAGCTAATTTGATGCTTGTGCAGTCATTGAACATATTGCGATAGCAGTAACGCGCCAGTGTTGTTGCAGGAAGCGACGGCGCAGTGGTTAGGCTTGTGCAGCCATTGAACATATTGCTATAGCAGTAATTCGCCAGTGTTGTTGCAGGAAGCGACGGCGCAGTGGTTAGGCTTGTGCAGCCGTAGAACATATTGCTGTAGCATTTTTCCGCCATCGCCGGGTGCTGTCCTGCCGTTACTGTTTCGTAATCCAACAGACTTTCGATATTGCCTGTACAGGAAATACTACTGCCGTTGAGCGTCCATTTATCAGAGGTACCACCTGTGATTTTTGTGTTCCCTGTGCCTCTGAAATATAACGCATAAGTGTCGCCTTCTTCTGCGGCATTTACTTCGGTTCCCGTCCATTCTGCCCATGCCGCGGTATCCGTCGAGTAATACAGTTTTCCGTCCCATCCCTGAGTTGCCACGCTGATTGAAAACGGATTAGGAGATGAGAACATCAAATAATTTGTGATTTGTTTTCTTTTCTTCCTTGGAAAATTATAAATCATCTGGATACCTCACGAAAAGCTAACCGGCGTAATGGTCACATACACGTCGATAGCCACCGTCGGCACGGTATCTGCCGTAAACGTCAGCTTGCCCGCCGCCTGTGCGGTACACTGGATACCCGCATCGTTGTAAGCCGCCATACTTGCCGCCGCAGGCATCGGAAGGATAAGCTGTGCCGTTTCATCGGCTACAACATCAGCAACGGACACGGTCTGCTGTTTTGTCGAGCTGTTCCAACCTGCAACCGTCAGCGATACCTTGTGCGCCTTGGTTTTGAGCGCCGTCAGCTGTGCCGGTGTTGCATAATCCGTTCCGGGGGTCAGTTTGTCCTGCTTCTTTGCAAAAAGCGTACTGTGGGCGCTTGTGCTGCTGTTGTGCGTAGATACCGTACTTGCCGCCGTACCCTTTTGGTCCGCTCCCACCTGATCCGCCGTTACGCCATGCGGATTGCTCTTGCTTGCAATATGCGTATTCAAACCGGTTTGTGCAGTATCCGCCGCGCTCTGCGCCGCACTCGCCTTTGCGTCCACATACTGGAACACATCCTGCGCCTTGCCCTTTGGGTCATAAACGCTTGCCAGCATATCGCCCGCACCCTTGCCGTCCTCGCCCTTTTTGGCGATCAGCAGCCAGTACGCGGTATCGGTCGGCGCGTGTCCGGTCGTCGGCTTCGTGCAAACATAGGACGAGCCGTTAGAGCTGACCTTGTTTCCGGGTACATACGCCTTGCCTGCGCTGTACTCCTCCCACACGTTGCGTGCTTTCTCGGCGGTCTGACGGGCGGTTTCCGCAGCGACGCGGCTCTTTTCTGCGCTCACGCGAGCGACCTCGCTCGTCTGACGGGTGCTTTCCGCACTTGCTCTTGCGGTTTCGGCACTCACGCGCTTTGTCTCGGCTGTTGCTCTCGCGGTCTCCGCATCCGCTCTCTTGCCCTCTGCCGTGGCTCTTGCGGTTTCGGCACTCACGCGCTTTGTCTCCGCGCCGGTTCTGCCGGTCTCTGCGTTCTGACGAGCAGTTTCCGCAGCAGCTCGCTTACTTTCTGCCGTGGTTCTTGCCTGTTCTGCCGATACTCTTGCGGTCTCCGCGTCCGCGCGTGCCTTTTCGGCATTTGCTCTTGCCGTCTCTGCACTCGCGCGGCTCTGTTCTGCGGTCTGACGGGCGCTTTCCGTGCTTTCTCTCTGCTGTTCCGCACTTGCGCGTGCCTTTTCAGCAGATTTTCTTGCGTTCTCGCCGCTTTCGCGCACAGTCTCCGAAGAAGCGCGGTCTGTCTCAGCAGATTTCCGTGCGTTCTCGTTTGCAATGCGGGTATCCTCGGCAGAAACGCGGTCTGCCTCGGCATCCGCTCTGCCGGTCTCGGCAGAAATACGCGCCGCTTCATTCTGTGCACGGACGCTCTCTGCGTTCGCCCTCTGGCTTTCTGCCGTCACGCGGGCAGATTCGGCGTTCACTCTGCCTGTCTCGGCAGAAGCGCGGCTTTTCTCCGCTGTGTCGCGCTTGTTCTCCGCATTGGCGCGGGCGGTCTCTGCCGTGTCGCGGGCGCTTTCGGCCTGCTGGCGGGCGGTCTCGGCGCT
>OLQH01000294.1_pt1 | contig 57514 bp, 50 predicted proteins | sample 1672671 | NCBI WGS metagenome assembly OLQH01 (sample SAMEA3136712, study PRJEB25190) | human gut metagenome
TCAGCCGCAGCTTTTTGATGGCCTTGCAGAGGATTTCCTGCGTCGAGGCGTAAATTATAAAGCCATCATAGAACATCATGCACAGCGGGTTATCTCCGATAACGAACCAGATGGAGTTATCCTTGTCCAACACTGTAAAGACGAAAGAGCCCTCGACCGCTTCAGCCATAGCTTGCAGGCTGTCAAAGTCGAGGGCTTTCTGCTGTTCAAGGAGCTGAACGGCAACATAGCTGTCCGTTTCCACGCTTGTCAGCGGAAGATTTTCCTCCATACGGAGTTCTTTGTCATTCCAGAGAACTCCGTTGTGAGCGAGAGCAAAGCTGTTTCCGTCAACGTGACCAAGAAACGGGTGGTTATTCTGGTTAAACTGCGCGTTACCCTGAGTCGTCATGCGGGTGTGCCCCATGACGACATGGACGCCGTGCGGGATGTGGATTTTCATCTTCCGAGCGGGAATCGGACGCTTGTAGATACGCAGGCGGTCGTTGAAATTGTACGCAATACCGGTCGCATCCGTGCCGCGCACCTGACATTCGCGAGCCAGCGTATTCAATATTTTGTTCTTTGTGTGAGTGCTCAAGCACTCTTTGAAATCAATTAAACCGAATAAGCTGCACATATTTTAAGCCTCCTCGCTCGCGGTAATAGGTTCATTTACGTAAAGTCGTCGTTCTTTGAGATACTGGATAAGTTCTGGCTCGGTGATGTCATCCAGAAAATCAAACCAGCTAAGCTCCTGTACAGCGGTGTCCGACATGGAAATAGCCACCTCGACCAGATGATTTACCATCTGCAAGGTGGCTTTCAAAGTATTGAGTTTCAAAGTGCCGCGGAACATACGGATTTCAACCGTATCTGCATTCGTGAGATTGACCGCAGTATATCGCCCCGCGCAGGAATTTTTCGCATGGTTCATCTGCTCGGACGGCGTAAGACGGATACCGTATCGAGCCGCCCAGCGGTTCATCTGGGATTGCGTGCGGCGGCTGAACCGCAGCAGCTCCGCCCAGAACTTTTCGACGAAGTAAAGCAGGCGGGCAATCGCGGCTTCCTGCTGTTCATAAGTACAGCCGAATGCCAAGCGGGAGATGTGAACGTGCAAGCCGCAAGTTCCTGCCGCATGGCTGAGATAGCCCATGCTCTGCGCCTTGCGGAGGACTTCCGCCCACGGCATTTCGTTCAGCTGATATTCGAGCGTCATCGGGTGAGTGACTAACTCAAGTCCTTCATCCAGACTACCGTCTGTCTTGATGTACAGGTTCTCGGCATCCTTGTTCGCAATATCAAGCAGCTTCTGCGCGTTGCTGTTTACCGTGCCGCCGTCATCGATTTCGAGCTCCACGCCGAAATGCCGCAGGCCCTTGCCATGAAACACAAGATCCGGTGTGTAATTGTACTCGTGTATAATGTTACAATGCTCATCCCAGCAGGATGCGCAGTAGGCGTTGTCGTCATTATCCCAATACGCGCGGTCACGATGAATAATGCGGTTGCAGTCTTCGCAGCGGACGTAGTATTCATCAAAGCAGTGGTCGCAGAGTGTGTGGGTATCGTCCTCGACGGCGTTTTCCTCGTAGACCCGCTCGGCACAGTGGTCACAGATTACGGTCAGGCGGTCGGCACAATCCTCGCAGAGCCAGTCGCCTTCCGCTTGATACATGTCTTCAATTGGGTATTCTGCACCGCAGTTTGCACAAATTCTCGTTTCGCTCATTGTCTGTTCCTCCATTTCGTTTGGTAAAACTTAATACTCTTCGGCAAGCAGCATAGTAGAATGCGTCAAATCGTCGATGACGAACACCTTCGCGCTTACGGCATCATCACACGGCACATCAAGCTCGTAGCGGTACGGCGGCTGCTCCTGCTTATGGACGATGTGCTGACCGGTTGGCGTTTTGGTAAGGATAAACACTTGCAGGTAATCCTTTCTCGGCACTTCCATCGTCAAAACCATGTGCCACATGAGGTTGATCAGCCACGATGGGATTTCATTCTCCACGCCACGTGTCAGGAATTTTTGATTTTCGAACATGTTTCTTCTCCTTTCAAACAAAATAGGCCACAGGGAATTACCCTGTGGCCCTCATGAATATAATATATATTTTATCTGATTGGAAAAACGGACAGTACAAGCTCTGCTGTTCAAGAGTAATATCTACAGTCAAAATTTGAATTTTGAATATAGATAAGTGACTTTTGTTTCTTATTATGATATGCTGTATCTGCATGGGATAGAGGATCAATCGGATATGCACATAGCTGTAATGGTCTAGGCGTTTTGATTTGAGATAGGTTGTATTGTGAATTGATTACGAGCGTTGGAAGTACGCTGTCACGCGGAAGTCTAAAACTACTATGGCGTTCGCAATCTCGAGCTCTTTTATAATATAAGGGGATTTAGTCATATGATTCATTTAATCGCAAGTGATATTGACGGGACGCTGCTGCAAGGCGGACAGACCCGATTAGACCCGGCGCTGTTTGACGTTATTGAACGGCTGGAACAGCACGGAATTCGTTTTGCGGCGGCGAGCGGCAGACAGTATACCAATCTGCGGCGGCTGTTTGCCCCTGTCGCGGACAAAATCGACTATATCTGCGAAAACGGCAGTCTGGTCATCAGCGACGGCAGTGTGCTGTATAAGCAGGTGATCGACCGGGCGCTCGGCACGAAGATTCTGCGCTGCATGCTGGAGATGGAGGGCTGCGAACCGCTGCTGAGCGGAGTCATGCAGTGCTATGTTCAGCCAAAGGACCCGGCTTACGCGGACCATATGCGATATTTTGTGGGGAATGATGTAGCGGTTGTAGAGGATCTGACAGCGGTGCCGGAGCCGTTTCTGAAAATTGCGGCGTATTTCCCGGACGGCGCCACCGAAGAATACCGTCTGCGTATCGCGCAGGCTGCGGGAGGGACGATGCGGCCTGTGGTTTCCGGTATGGCGTGGGTGGACCTGCTGCCGCAGGACTGCGATAAAGGCACAGCGCTTGCGGTTTTGCAGCGCCATCTTCATATAAATCGAGAAGAAACGATGGCTTTCGGGGATAACGAAAATGATGTGGAGCTGCTTCGGCAGGCGGGACTGTCCTATGCGATGAAAACAGGCAATCCGTGCGTTCTTCGACTGGCAGACCGTGCGGCGGATGATGTCATATCCGAACTGAATATGCTGCTGAGCGAATTGGAATAAGACGATTTTGATCAGAACAAAAAAACACCACCCTTGCGGGTGGTGTTTTTGAAGAAAAGGAGAATTAGGATTTTGTCGTGAGCTTAAACAGAACAGCGCCGTGCGTATCGATCGAGCATACAATGCCGGAGGAAACGACAGCATCGGGCTGGTCGCCCCAGAGGTCGTGAACCGTGTATTCACCGGACAGACCGAGCTTGTCCAGCGTGATCTCGCGCTTTGCCGGAAGATTGCCGAGATTGAATACGGCAAGGTAGGTGTTACCCTGCTCATCTTCAGCCTGCCATGCAATCGTGTCGCAGACATTCAGAATTTCGCGGGCGTTCCGGCTGTCCTTCAGCAGTGCCAGCACTTCCGGGTTGGTAATCAGGCCGAGCGTCCATTCATCCAGATCGGTCAGCTCGCAGCCAAGCATAAGCGGCGAACGGAAAATCGACCACAGCGTCAGCATGGTGCGCTGCTCAGGGCGGGTCAGAAGCGTGTTGCGCTCGAAAACGCCGTGCTCGCAGCCGCGAATGGAGATATGGCCGACCGGAAGCATATCGCAATCCGGGAAGCAGCCGTTCGATACGTAAGGACTCCAGTTGCGGCAGCGCATGAACATTTCAGTAATATCTTCCCAGCGGTCCCAGAAATCGTTGGTAATGCGCCACATATTGGCGTATTTGCGCAGGTGGTCCGCCTGTTCCACCATGGCCGGTCCGGGAGAAAGACTCAGCACAATATCGCGGCCGCAATGCTGAATTGCTGCGGCGATCATTTCGATTTCTTCTCTGCCGGAATAGTCGTAATCCTGATTGATACGGCGGTAAACCACGCAGATGTCATCTACCTTGACGAAATCGACGCCCCACGAAGCGTACAGCTCGAACAGAGAGTCGTAATAGGCCTGTGCGCCGACGGCAACGGGATTAAGACCGTACATATCCGAGTTCCAGGCGCAGATAGAAGCCGTGTGAGCAATATCACGCGCATGAACATCGGTACCCTTGATGGGTACGTTCTTTGCAACCGCCTGACGCGGAATGCCGCGCATGATATGAATGCCGAATTTCAGTCCCTTGCTGTGAATGTAGTCAGCAATCGGTTTGAAGCCTTTTCCGTCTGCGGCGGAGGGAAAACGATTTGGGGAGGGCATCAGACGGCCGTATTCGTCCATGCAGAGCTCAGCAAAGGCGTGATAGGCGGTAGAATCTGCGGTCGGCTCCGACCACTGAATATCGCATACAACGTATTCCCAGCCATAGGGCTTCAGATGCTCTGCCATATAATCCGCGTTTCGGATGAGGTCCTCTTCCGTAACGGAGGCACCGTAGCAGTCCCAGCTGTTCCAGCCCATCGGCGGATTGACAGCAAACAAGTTCTTGTCCATAATTACCCTTCTTTCATAAATCATGTAAATCTGAAATTGTATGATCAAATCCGACTGGTTTGTCTTGACAAATTGGATTATAGCACTATTATAAAAAGTATCAAATGACTTAAAAAAGCAAAAAATATTTTTCTGCGATAAAATTTATAAAATTTTATTAGATATGTTTGATAAAGTCAGCTTTGAAGGGACGGACCGACATGGTAGTATATCTTTTTAATTTCAACACCTGCCAGGATCTGGCGCTGCTGGAAATCGGCGATCAGCAGTGTTCGCCGCTGTATGCCTTTGGCCCGAATATTCGTAATGAATACATTTTTCATTACGTTGTATCGGGAAAAGGTGTGGTTATGCTTCAGCCCTCCGGCGAAAAAGGACAGAATATTCTCTCCGAAACGATTGAAGTCAAGGCGGGAGAAGGTTTTCTGATAGAGCCGCATACCGCGCATATGTACCGTGCTGATGAGAACGACCCATGGCATTATATCTGGATCGTATTCACCGGCCTGAGCGTACCGTCGTATCTCCGTGCGTGCGGCCTGACGCGGAATAATCCGGTTTTTTACCCCAAAAGCTATGCGCATGCGGTATCTTCCCGCGTCCGGGAGCCGCTTCGTCAGATACTCGGCCACCCCGATGCCTCAAAAGCGTTCATTATCGGGCAACTGCATCTTTTCTTTGACGGACTGATGGGAAATACCGCGGTACAGTCAAAAAACGTTACGACGGATATCAATATCGCCAATGTCTACATTGCGGAGGCGATGCGCTATATCGAATCGCGCTATGCGGATATTCGCTCGCTGGATGAAATCGCCGGTTTCTGCAATGTCACCCGAAGCCATCTGGCAAGGCTGTTTCGCAGCACGCTGCATGTCACATTGCAGGAATATTTGATCAATTATCGAATGGATAAGGCCAAAGAGTTGCTGGTCAACACTAATCTGCCGATTTATCAGATTGCGCAGCAGGTTGGCTATGAAGGCGCGCTGCAATTCAATAAAGCGTTTAAGAACAGAATGCAGGTGCCGCCCAGAACGTGGCGGCTGCAGAACCGGCTCCGGCTGAGCGGCGACCCTGACAGAAAATAGATATGCAAAAATGTACGTACATTTTATTTACAAAAATGAAAACATACGTTATAATAGGAGATGTAATAATGATAATGACAAATCAAGGAGAATGAGGTATGGCACAGCCCAAATATCAGCTGTTACAGCAATGGCTGAGGGACCAAATAAATAGCGGAGAATACACTGCGAATCAGCAGATTCCGACGGAACTGGAGCTTGCTGAGCAGTTTGGATATAGCCGGCAGACGATACGGCAGGCGATCAGCGGCCTGGAGCAGGAGGGCCTGCTGAAGCGGACGCCGGGGCGCGGCACGTTTGTATGCCGGCAGAATGCCGGCCGGGTGAACCGCAGCGAATCCCGCACCCGCAGAGTCGGTGTGCTGACCACGTATCTGGACGATTATATTTTTCCCGGCATCATCAACGGCATCGAGCGGGTGCTGAGCCGTCATGACTATCTGTTTACGCTGGGACTTACGCACAATAAAACGCTGGACGAAGCGACGGCGTTGCAGAAGCTGCTGGCGGACGGTGTGGACGGACTGATCATCGAGGGCACCAAAACGGTTCTCCCTACGCCGAACGAAGGTATTCTGCAAAGTTTTCGCGATGCAGGCATCCCCATGGTGTTTATCAACGGCTGCTATGACGGCGCAAACGACAGCTACGTACTGATGGATGATGTACAGTCGGGCGAGCTGCTCACGCAGCATCTGATTGACCAGGGGCATACGCAGATCGGCGGGATTTTCAAATCCGATGATATTCAGGGCGTAAAACGCTACGAGGGCGTTGTAAAGGGAATGCAGAAGAATAACGGGCACATCAAGGATGACTGCATTCTGTGGTACACGACAGAGGATGTCCGCTATCTGTTCGAGGGCTCTATGGATGAAATGATCCTCAAGCGTCTGGCGGACAGCACAGCGGTGGTATGTTATAATGACGAAATCGCCGCAAAGCTGATCGATGTGCTGCGGCGCGCCGGAAAGCGCGTTCCGGACGATCTGTCGGTTGTCGGCTTCGATAATTCGCCGTTCGCCGGCTCGCTGCTGTACAATCTGACGACTGTGACCTATCCGGCAGCGGATATCGGAGAAACTGCCGCAAATGTATTGATGCGCTGTCTGGAAGATCCGGAGCATAGAGAACATATTAAAATCAAGCCTAATATTGTTGAACGCGGTTCTGTACGCTGCCTGAAATAATACCTTTTTGGATAATATGAATAAAAAAGACGGGAAAATTCAGTGCATTTTCCCGTCTTGCTTTTTGTACGTACAATTGCTACAATAAAAATACAAAAGATACTTACATATCGGTGAGTACAGCAAAAAGAAGGTGCGTACAAATGAGCATGACGGAACAATTCAATGTACAGCCTGCGCCGCAGCGCAAGGTGCTGGGCATTGAATTCGGTTCTACACGAATCAAGGCCGTCTTGACCGACGGACATGGTGCGGTCCTTGCAACAGGAAGTCATACATGGGAAAATCAGCTGGTCAACGGCATCTGGACCTATCCGCTGGAGCAGGTATGGAACGGCCTGCAGGCGTGCTACCGCGATATGGCGGACCGGTACCGGATGCGGTACGGCAGTTCGATCACCGTTCTGGATGCAATCGGCTTCAGCGGCATGATGCACGGCTATCTGGCATTTGACCGCGACGGCAATCAGTTGGTTCCATTCCGTACATGGAGAAACACCATTACCGACCGGGCGGCCGACCTGCTGACCAAACAGTTTTCGTTTAATATTCCGCAGCGCTGGAGCATCGCGCACCTGTATCAGGCGATTCTGAACGAGGAAGCGCATGTTTCCTCCATAGATTACCTGACAACGCTGGCAGGATACGTACATTGGCAGCTGACCGGAGAACGCGTTCTTGGCGTCGGCGAGGCGTCTGGTATGTTCCCGATCGACAGCGCCGCGATGACCTACGACGCCGATATGGCGGACCGCTTTGACCGGCTGGTTGCCGGGCATCATTTCAGATGGAAGCTGCTGGACATTCTTCCACGGGTTCTGCCCGCGGGCGTACAGGCCGGCTGGCTGACACCGGAGGGTGCACAGCTGCTGGATCCGACCGGCGAGCTGCAGCCCGGTACACCGTTCTGTCCGCCGGAAGGCGACGCCGGAACCGGCATGGTCGCGACAAACTCGGTCGCCGAGCGCACCGGCAATGTATCGGCAGGCACCTCCATTTTCGCAATGGTCGTGCTGGAGCGCCCGCTCAGTCAGGTATATCCGGAGATCGACATGGTGACGACGCCGGATGGCAAGCCGGTTGCCATGGTGCACTGCAACAACTGCACCTCGGAGATCAACGCATGGGCAGGCATGCTTCAGGAGTTCGCACACTGCATCGGAAGCGATCTGAGTGATGACAGACTTTATTCGCTGCTATATTCCAAAGCGGCGGAGGGAGAAAAAGACGGCGGCGGCCTTCTGTGCTGCAACTATCTGTCGGGTGAGCCGGTCGTTGACATGGAGGAGGGACGGCCTCTTCTGGTACGCCGTCCGGAAAGCCGCCTGACGCTCGGAAACTTTATGCGCGCACAGTTGTATTCTGCTGTGGCAACCCTTAAAATAGGAATGGAGCTGCTGACCGAAGGAGAATCCGTCAAGCTGGATCGGCTGATGGGCCACGGCGGTTTGTTCAAGACACCGGAGGCGGGGCAGAAAATCATGGCTGCTGCGATAGGTGTTCCTGTATCGGTTATGGAAAACGCCGGCGAGGGAGGCGCGTGGGGTATCGCGCTGCTGGCGGAATATATGCTGAGCGGAGAGGGAATGACACTGGCGCAGTACATGGAACAGAACGTCTTTACGGATATGCCGATCATCGAAAAGGATCCGGCTCCCGCGGACATTGCCGGATTTACCGCTTATATGCACGCATATCAGGGACTTCTGGCTGTTGAGGAAACCGCAATACAGGCGGTATGAAAAACGCAGGGGAAAACAGAAAGGAAGATACCGCATGGCACTGAAGGATTATGAATTTTGGCTGATTGTAGGCTCTCAGCATTTATACGGTGAAGAAACGCTCCGTCAGGTAAAGGAACACGCGCAGATCATGACGGAGGGAATGAACCGGTCGGGCAGGCTTCCCTGCTCGCTGGTATTGAAGCCGGTAGCAAAGACTCCGGATGAAATCACGGAGGTAATGCGGGCGGCAAACGCCGACAGCCGCTGCGCGGGCGTGATCGTCTGGATGCACACGTTTTCGCCTTCTAAGATGTGGATCGGCGGACTGTCGGTGCTCCAGAAGCCGTACTGCCACTTCGCAACGCAGTTCAACCGCAACATTCCGAACGAAGGCATCGACATGGATTTCATGAACCTGAACCAGTCGGCGCACGGCGACCGCGAACACGGCTTCATCGCAGCGCGCATGCGTCTGCCGCGCAAGATCGTTGCAGGATACTGGGAAGATGCAGATGTACAGGAAAAAATCGGTGGCTGGATGCGTGCCGCAGTAGGCGCGGCCGTAAGCCGCGAGCTGAAGGTCATGCGCTTTGGCGATAATATGCGTCAGGTCGCGGTGACCGAAGGCGATAAGGTCGAAGTACAGATGAAGCTCGGCTGGCAGGTGAATACCTATGCAGTCGGCGATCTTGTTGCAGTGATGAATCAGGTAAGTGAGCAGGAAATCGACAGCCTGATGAAGGAATATCAGCAGAATTACGAGTTCGCGACCGATGACATGGAAACCGTCCGCTACCAGGCGCGCGAGGAGATCGCCATTCAGAAAATGCTGGATGAGCACGGCTGCGGCGCATATACCAATACCTTTGAGGATCTCTGGGGCATGGAACAGCTTCCCGGCATTGCTTCGCAGGACCTGATGGCAAAGGGTTACGGCTACGGCGGCGAGGGCGACTGGAAGGTATCCGCGCTGACGCACATCATGAAGCAGATGAGCGAGGGCGTCCCGGGCGGAACGGCCTTCATGGAGGATTATACCTACGACCTCGAACCGGGCAAGGAGCTTTCGCTCGGTGCGCATATGCTGGAGGTCTGCCCGTCTGTTGCGGCGGAAAAGCCGCGCATCGAGGTGCATCCGCTGGGTATCGGCGGCAAGGCCGCACCGGCACGTCTGGTCTTTGAGGGACATCCGGGCAACGCCATTGTCGTTTCGCTGATCGATATGGGCGGCCGTCTCCGCATGATTGTACAGGATATTGAATGCATCAAGCCGATTTACGAAATGCCCAATCTGCCGGTAGCTCGCGTTATGTGGAAGGGTATGCCGGATCTGAAAACCGGTATCCACGCATGGATCATGGCAGGCGGTGCACATCATACGGTGCTCTCCTATGCCGTTACCGCTGAGCAGATGGAAGACTGGGCAGAGATCATGGGCATTGAATTTGTTCATATTACGAAGGATACCACCATTTCGGCACTCAAGCAGCAGCTGCTCGTGTCCGATCTGGCATGGAAGCTGAAATAAGGAGGGGAGAGACGCTATGCTGGAACAGCTCAAGCAAGAGGTGCTGGAAGCCAATCTCCTGCTCCCAAAGCACAAGCTCATCACATTTACCTGGGGTAATGTATCCGGTATCGACCGGGAAAAGGGCCTGATCGTTATCAAGCCGTCGGGTGTGGAATATGAGGACATGACGGCGGATGATATGGTCGTGGTTGATCTGAACGGAACGGTTGTCGAAGGTTCGCTTCGCCCGTCCTCGGACACCCCGACGCACATCGAACTGTATCGCTCCTTCCCGGATATCGGCGGCGTCGTACATACGCATTCCCGCTGGGCAACGACCTTTGCGCAGGCCGGCATGCCGATTCCGGCGCTCGGCACGACGCATGGCGACTATTTCTACGGTGCGGTCCCCTGCACGCGCGCAATGACGCCGGCAGAGATCGCGGGCGAGTACGAGAAGGAGACCGGCAAGGTGATTGTCGAGACCTTCCGCGATAAAAACCCGAATCAGGTCCCGGCGGTCATCGTTCACAGCCATGGCCCGTTCACCTGGGGCGCGACGCCGAAAAAGGCGGTAGAAAATGCCGTTGTGCTGGAGGAATGTGCGCTGATGGCATGGCAGGACCTGCTGGTTTCCAACAATACCGTGCAGCCGATGCAGCAGGAGCTGCTGGACAAGCATTATCTGCGCAAGCACGGCAAAAACGCTTATTACGGTCAGAAGGCCTGAAAATAAAAACGCCGTCGCCTGCTGGACGGCAGCGCATAAGGAGGGCGGAATAAGCAGCAGAGAAGTAGAGTGGAAGAGATAACAGGACAAAAACAGAGAAAGAGGTATGAAAAATGAGAAAAATGTGGAAAAGAGCTCTGGCAGGCGTGCTGACAGCCAGCATGGCACTTTCGCTGGCGGCATGCGGCGGTTCGTCTTCTAACGGCGGCAGCAGCGCAGACGGCAGCACGACGCTTGAGGTCTGGTCGTCCAACCTGTCGGATTCGCAGCGCGAAAACGTAAAGAAGCTGGTAGCACAGTATGAGGAGCAGACCGGCGTCAAGGTCAACTATACCGAGTTCTCCTATGACATGCTGCATGACAAGATCCTCTCCGCGGCTGCGGGTGGCAATACGCCGGACGTTGCGTGGGGCCTGCCCGAGTGGACCGGCGAATTCCACAGCATGGGCATTCTGGAGGACCTGTCCGACCGCTACGCAAACTGGGACGACGCTTCCGTACTGAGCGACGCGGTCATGAAGGGTATGTCCATCGGCGATGAGATCATCGGTGTGCCGTACGAAATGACGGTTCGCGCTTATCTGTGCCACGAGAATATCATGGAAAAGGGCGGCGCGTCCGTACCGGCTACCTGGGACGATGTGCTTTCCATGACGGATTTCAAGGATAAGACCGGCACCTATCCGTATGCGCTGGCCTGCACGGGCGTGCGTGCTCCGCAGGAAATGATCGTTTATCTGGCGCAGAAGGGCCTTGAGATCTGCTCGCTGCAGGATGACGGCATGTACAAGAATACCTGGAAGGATAATGCAGACCAGCTGGCCGCAGCGGCAGACGTGTTCCAGTTCTATAAGGACTGCATCGACAGCGGCGTTGTCGATCCGAACTCCAAGAGCTTCGGCTATGAAGAGACCGACGACAACTTCGTCAACGGCTTCTCCGCCAGCTACGTAACCGGCAACTGGCTCCAGGAAAAAGAGGACGCCAATCCGGAAGTGATGTCCGATGTTACCGTAGAGCCGATTCCGGTACCGGAAGGCGGCACGCCGGCAACCTACATGGAGCTGAAGCCGCTGTTCCTGTTCAACACCAGCAAGAACAACGACGCAGCATTCGACTTTGCGACCTACGTATGCGGCAAGGAATGGCAGCAGGACGTTTACTCCAGCGCATCTCCGCGTTCCGATGTAACCGTTCCGGGCAAGTGGACCGAGGACTTCCAGGCTCTGTCCGATAACGGCGTTGCATTCCCGCCGGTAACGCTGGGCAGCATTTCTCAGGCTATGATCGATTCCATCGCTAAGGTCCTTCAGGAGGGCATGACGCCGCAGGCAGCAGCAGAGTGGCTGGCCGATGCAGTCAACACCTCTCTGGAAGAGTCCGGCGAGCTGAGCGCTTCGTAAAAAGAAAATGGTGCATACCGGAGCGGAAGCCGTTCCGGTATGCATACTCTTAATCCTGGAGAAAGGTGGAGAAATATGCCGGAAAAGAAGAAAAAATACTTAACACGCGACCAAAGAGACAACCGGACAGCCTGGATCATGCTGGCGCCCGCTCTGCTGTTTCTGGCGGTAATGATTGCCTATCCGCTGGGCAAGGTAATCCATGATGCGTTTTCTCAGGTAAACCTGATAAAGCCCAATGTTTCCGGATTTGCAGGTCTGGATAACTTCAAGACAATTCTCAATGATGAACACTTCTGGAATGATGCGAAAAACACCGTAATCTGGACAGTGTGCTCGGTAGCCGGTGAGTATATCGTCGGCATGCTGGCAGCTGTTCTGCTGAATCAGAAATTCAAGGGCCGCGCGATTTTCCGAACCTGCGTCTTTATTCCCTGGCTGGTTCCGATCATCGTTGCAGGCATGACATGGGACTGGATGCTCAATACAGATTTCGGCATTGTAAACTACCTGCTGACTCATCTGCATATCGTCCAGGCTCCGATAAACTTCCTCGGCGACGCCAGATTTGCTATGGCGACAGTCATTTTCGTAAATATCTGGCGCAGCTTCCCGTACTACACGATTTCTTTCCTGGCTGCGATGCAGTCGATTCCCGGCGACCTGTCGGAGGCAGCGGCGATCGACGGCGCGGGCATGTTCACCCGCTTCTTCCGCATTACGCTGCCGCAGCTGAAGTCGGTATCGCTGGTCATCGTATTCATCCATGTCATCTGGACCGCGATCAACTTCGACTTTATCTGGGTCATGACAGAGGGCGGCCCGAACTACGCTACCGAAACGCTGCCGATCATGATCTATCGTTATTCGATGAAAAAGTTCAATGTCGGCGCAGCGTCCGCGCTGTCTACCATGATGTTTACGGTCATGACGATCCTGTTCGTATTCTATTACCGCAAACGAGAAAAAATCAACAGCCAGGCAGGCTGAGAAAGGGGCGGAAAAAATGGGCAGTAAAAAAACAAGGGCGGCTGTTTCCGCCGTTACCTACATTCTGATCAGCATTCTGGCGGTCATCTGTGTTTTCCCATTCTTCTGGATGCTGATTTCTGCATTGAAACCGAAGGATGAGATCCGTTCGGCAGTTCCTTCGCTGCTGATCGACAATCCAACGATCGATAACTTCCGTCGCGTGCTGGTCGATAACGGCTTTCTTACCTATATTAAGAACAGCTTTGTCGTTTCCCTCGCCGCAACGCTCATCTCCATGATCATTGCGGTGCTGGCCGGCTATGCGCTGAGCCGTTACTACCGCAAGCGCATCGTGAAGACTTCGAACTTCATGATGATGCTGTCGCAGATGATTCCGGGCGTTCTTCTTCTGGTACCTCTGTATATGATCATGCAGCAGATGCATATGCTGGAGACGCACATTTCTCTGGTGCTGGCATACACCACGTTCGTCATTCCGCTCTGCACCTTTATGATGAGCAGCTTTTTTGACACGGTACCGATCGACCTGGAAGAAGCCGCCGAGATCGACGGCTGCTCCAAAGCAAAGACGCTGATCCGCGTCATTCTTCCGGTTTCGATTCCCAGTCTGATTTCGACCGGTCTGTATGCGTTCATCAATGCGTGGAATGAGTTCATGTTCGGCTACGTTCTGATTTCGTCCGATAAGCTGCGCACGCTGACGCCGGCTATCATGCTTTTCAAAGGCGCGAACCTGGTAGACTGGGGCGGCCTGATGGCGGCATCCGTCATTTCGGTCCTGCCGGTCACGATCATTTTCCTGTTCCTTCAGAAATACTTCCTTGCCGGTCTGATGAGCGGTTCGGTCAAGGGCTGATGGAGGTTTGCCATGAAGCGTATCGCAATCAACGAAAACGGTATCCATATGGTCTTTGAGGTGCGCCGCGATAAGGTCCGGCTGGTGCATTTCTCCGCCCTTCCGATAGACGAGAACACACTCGTCCGGCAGGGAGAAAAGGACCTGTATTTCCCCTCCGAGATACAGGTGACCGGACGCAATCGCCCCAGCAACTGGCATGGTGCGAAAATCGTAGAGACCTCGCCCGGATATGAAATGAAGTATCTGGATTTCCGCGACAGCCGGAATGACACCGGCCGCAAGCTGGAATGGGAGACCGTTCACGAGGAAACCGGACTGCATCTGACCATGCATTATCAGTTTTATGACGGCATTCCGGTCGTCCGCAGCTGGACCGAGGTAACCAACTGCGGGACTGAAGCGCAGGGGCTGGAAGCGCTCTCCTCGTTCTGTCTGATGGGACTCGGCAAAGAGGGCCTGATTCGACCGGATCGCAAGCTGCGCCTCAGCGTTCCGCACCACTCGTGGAAACGGGAAATGCACTGGAACAGATACAGCTTTTCCGATCTGGGCTTGACCTTCACGGCCGGTTCCGATCCGGAAGCCGAATCGACGCAGGTCTTTTCGGTGAGCAATACGGGCAACTGGTCTACCAAGGAGTATCTTCCGATGGCGTATCTCGAGGATACGGAAGCCGGCGTATCGCTTTACTGGCAGATCGAACATAACGGTTCGTGGCACTGGGAGATCAGTGACTACGAAGGGCAGTATTATCTGGAGCTTGGCGGTCCGGATGAGCTGCATAACCACTGGTGGAAGCAGCTGATGCCGGGCGAGACCTTTGTTTCGGTTCCTGCCTGCATCGGTGTGGAAACCGCAGGCATGGATCGCGCTATGGCTGCACTGACCGAATACCGACGGCGGATACGCCGCCCGAATCGTGACAATGAGCAGCTCTCGGTCATTTTCAATGACTATATGAACTGCCTGTCCGGTGACCCCACGACGCAGAAGGAACTGGAAATGATTCCGAAGGCGCGGGAAGCAGGATGCGAATACTTTGTCGTAGACTGCGGATGGTATGCGGACGGCGCATGGTGGGACGGCGTCGGTGAGTGGCGCCCCTCGGAAAAGCGCTTCCCGGGCGGCTTCAAAGAGGTCATGGATGCCATACGCGACGCGGGCATGATCCCAGGCGCATGGCTGGAGCTGGAAGTCATGGGCGTCAACTGTCCGCTGGCAAAGCAGCTTCCGGACAGCTGGTTCTTCATGCGACACGGCAGGCGTGTGTGCGATAAGGGGCGCTATCAGCTCGATTTCCGCAATGCGGAGGTTCGGGACTATGCCGAGCGGGTGATCGACCGCATGGTCAATGAATACGGCGTCGGCTATATCAAGATGGATTACAACATCGAGCCGGGCACCGGTACCGATCAGCAGGCCGACAGCACGGGTCAGGGTCTGCTGGAGCATAACCGGGCGTATCTGGCATGGATCGATCATATTTTTGAAAAATACCCGGAGCTCGTCATAGAAAACTGCTCAAGCGGCGGCATGCGGACGGACTATGCGATGCTGGCACGGCACAGCCTTCAGTCCACAAGCGACCAGACCGATTACCGGCAGTACGCGACTCTGGCCGCCAATGCACCGGCGGCGGTCACCCCGGAGCAGGCTGCGGTGTGGTCCTATCCGCTGACCGACGGTGATGAAGAAGAAACGATTTTCAACATGGTCAACGCAATGCTGCTTCGCATTCACCAAAGTGGCCATCTGGTCAATCTCAGCCCGGCTCGGTTCGCGCTGGTGAAGGAAGGCATTGCATGCTACAAGAGCATCCGGCAGGATATTCGGCGGGCGGTTCCGTTCTGGCCACTGGGTCTGTCCTCGTACGGGGATTCGTGGGTATCTCTCGGACTGAAAGCCGGAAACAAAAACTATATTGCGGTATGGCGCAGCGACAGCGGAAACGATACCTGTCTGCTTCCCATTTCGCATCTGCGCGGAAAAGACGCAAGTGTAAAGTGCCTCTATCCGCAGAATGCCGCGTGCCGCTGCGCATGGCACAAGGAAAGCGGCGAACTTGCGGTCGAGCTGCCGGTGAATATCTCGGCACGACTGTTTGAAGTAAGTGCAAACGAATAAGGAGGAATCAAGGAATGGCAAAGATTTCTTTACAGAATATTAGAAAGGTATATCCCGGCGGCGTTGAAGTAGTGCCGAAACTTAATCTTGAAATCGCGGACAAGGAATTTGTCGTGCTGGTCGGCCCTTCCGGCTGCGGTAAATCGACTACGCTGCGTATGATCGCAGGTCTTGAGGAGATCACGGACGGTGATATGTATATCGGCGAGCGCCGCGTCAATGACGTTGCGCCGAAGGACCGCAATATTGCGATGGTTTTCCAGAGCTACGCGCTGTATCCGCATATGACGGTTTACAAGAATATGGCGTTCGGACTGTCGCTTCAGAAGATGCCGAAGGACGAAATCGACCGGAAGGTTCATGAAGTAGCTAAAATTCTGGATCTGGAGCATCTGCTGAACCGCAAGCCTAAGGCGTTGTCCGGCGGCCAGCGTCAGCGTGTCGCACTGGGACGCGCTATGGTGCGCGACCCTGATGTATTCCTGCTGGACGAGCCGCTGTCCAACCTGGATGCCAAGCTGCGTACCTCGATGCGAGCGGAGATTGCCCGCCTGCATAAAAGACTGGGCACGACCTTTGTCTACGTAACGCACGACCAGACCGAGGCGATGACGATGGGCGACCGTATCGTTGTTATGAAGAGCGGTATCATTCAGCAGGCCGATACGCCGACAAACCTCTACAACAAGCCCTGCAATATGTTTGTAGCCGGCTTTATCGGTTCTCCGCAGATGAACTTCATCGACTGCACGATCGAAAAGGGAAAAGAAGGCTACGGCGTCAATTTTGCCGGCAAACTCATCCCTCTGCCGCAGGGCAAGTTCCCGGACAAGCTGATGGCGGAATACGCCGGAAAGACGGTGGTTCTCGGCGTCCGTCCGGAGGACTTCCATACGGAAAGCGCATTCCTGGAAATGAGCGAGGACAGCACGGTAGAGGCCGAAGTTGAAATCGCAGAAATGATGGGTGCGGAAATTTATATCCATGCTGTATGCGGCGGTCAGAAACTTATCGTGCGCGCACCGTCCCGCGTGCAGGCGGAAAGCGGCGACCATATTTCGCTTGCTATCGATAAGAACAAAATTCATCTGTTTGACAAAGAAACCGAACAGGCAATCAATATTAAATAATTTATTCCTATTAAGCCACCTCTCTCTTCTAATATGGAAAACTCCGTATGGCTGAATATACGCCATATGGAGTTTTCTCGCTCATATGAGCGCATAACACATCGCATTTGATGCGAGACTGTGCATTCATCTTAGGATGTTTATATGTCAGTAACATATCTGTTTCTCGAAAAACTCCACAATCCCTGCTTTCAGCACTCTCCACTCCCGGCCGACCTTTACGGCCGGGAGTTCTTCATTTGCGATCATCTTGCGGACCTGCTGGCGCGTGGTTTTGAGCAGGGCTGCAGTTTCTTTGACGGTTAGGATTTCATCGTTCGACATGGTAAAACCTCCTTGACATGGGTGAAAGCACATTTCACTTTAATTCATGTATACTTATTCTAATGTTGGCGATTGGACGTCAAATCATGCTGTTTAAGCAGGCACAAATACCCTGCAACAGGCCGTTAGAACGAAAATTATAAATGATGATAAAAGAGAAAATTTGCCTGCATGCACTGATGAGAAATAGATTTATGACTGGAATGAAATACATCCTGTCTCCATCTCCTCAAACTTCCCCAACAATTTAATAAGGTCAGATTTTTTAATCCTGCAATCTTTCTGGACGGCTGCGAGCGAAACGCAGCCGTTCGCCTTTTTCGCGATACGGCGCAGCTTCTTTTTCGCCTTTTCGTGGTACTTGGAGGCATTGATACGGTCCAGCAGCTCGGGAAGCGAAACCGGGTCAAAGTGCATCATATGCAGCCGGTGGAGAAACTTATGCTGCTGATTTTCAACCTGAGAGCCAAGTTCGATCAGCTGACTTTCCCAGTCTTTAGCCTTAGTCAACTTGGTGATTTTCGAACGACCAAACCGCAATTCCAGGCGGAGAATATGATCATCAATAACGATATGATGCCGTTTTTCCAGCTCATAGGACTTATCATAAACCGAGAAAGCACAGCTTTTAGACTTATTCTCGATTGTCCATGAATGCTTATTGGCTCCCTTGAATTGCTCATCGGAATTTGCGTATTTTCCAAACTTAACCGTGTTGTAATGGGGGATAGGAAAGGATTTCTTGAAAATATCCAAACGATCTTGAACATCCGCCTTGCGTTCATAATACAGATTGCAGGTCAAATCACACCGTGACAGCTTGAACTCCTTGAGCCGCCGGTTAACGCCGATTTTATCAAGGATATTCCGCAGACGGTGCTTTACCTGCTGAACAGACTTTTCGTCAGCCTGAAATAATGCGGTCGGTTCATAAGCACCAGCGAGCAACGAAGACGGATTGACAATCAATATCAGCCAGCACGGGTGCGAAACAGACTGACCAAGCTGTATCTCAACGCCGACATCCTTGAACTGTGGCATCTGGTAATACGGTGAAAGACCTAACTTCCCTTTTTCGGTGCGAATGCACTCATTTTGTTCGATAATATTCTGGATTTCTGAATATTTGCATTGTAATTTCAACGAAAATGTGTGGATACCAGATTCGTTCATAATCATTTACTATTCCTCCGTTTCTGAGCGCAGACTGTACAGCGCTTACAGGTTTTCGTTTCGTGCTGTCCTTGGTACTCGAGGATATCGCATACCATGCAGCTGTCGCTATGGATAAAGTTGTGTACCTGGCTCAGTTTTGCCTTTATTACTTTCGCAACCTTGGGTGACTGCTTTTTCGCTTTCTTGATAAAGCTGTTCGAGATTGCCTCATCGTCGCCGTTCTGGTCGTAGAAGAGAACGCAGTGTGCCTTGCGTCCGTCGCGTCCCGCTCGGCCAATCTGCTGGATGTAATCCGTCATATTGATTGGTGCGTTGAAGTGTACGACAAGTTCAATATCAGGAACATCAATACCCATCGAGAACGCGGAAGTTGCAATCATCATCTTTCTTTTGCCTTGCAGGAAGTCGAACAGCAGCTGTTTCTTGCGGCGTTCCGGCCTAATTCTCGAGTGATAGCGTGTAACGTCGTCGGGATATTTTTCAATTAAAATATTGTACAGAGCATCCACATATGTAGTTGTCTGCGCAAAGATAAGAACGGAGCCGGTCTTGTGGTACTTATCAATCACCTTGCAGAGCTTCTTAATACGGAATTCAAGTCGTTCCTCCAGCGTTTTCTTGTTGCAGGTAACATCCTTCTTGAGCAGAATAAGATTATCACGTCGCAAATCACTGCGGAGAATAGCCGGTTTATTCATGTGCAGGCTATCACGAATGGTATCGAGAGAGTCAGCCGGTATCGTCGCAGAGCAGGCACAGATAACCGGTTTATGCTTTAGCTTGTTGATAAAATCGCCGATGTGAAGATAAGCGTCACGAAACGTATAACCCCATTCCGTAATGCAGTGACACTCGTCCGCCACGATCATAAAGATATCCGAATGCTGCATAGCTTCAATAAACGCATGGTTTTGCAGTCGTTCCGGTGTGACATAGAGAAAGTTGAACTTACCCTTGCGTACCTTGTTCAGTATCTTATCAATGTCTCCTTGCGAGCGAGTCATATCGATATAATCGGCAGAAACGTCATGCTCCTGTAACGTCTGCACCTGATTGTAAATCAGCGCAAGCAAAGGCTCGATGACGATAGTCAGCTTATCGGAATGAGCAAGTCCAACGGTTTCATAGATAACCTGCTTGCCGGAACCAGTAGCAGCAATGACGATCGCATCCTGTTCAGCATCCAGCGTATTCATCGGAATAATCTGAGCCTTGCGAGGCTTATCAAAACCAAGCTGTTTCAGTGCAGATTTAAGATGTCTTTTCATATCCATAGAGATAACCTCCTATGTGTTAAGATTATCTATATGTTATCGGAATGTAAAAAGATAATGCCGAATAGTGGACATTTATCAAAAATAAATTACATTTTCGATTTAATAGATTTTCTTCTCAAATGCCTTAACAAAGGAGTTTAGACCTGAATATAGCATTATAAATGATAGAAAGTGTAAAAAGGTTAGAATAGATAAGTACGATTTTCACGGCAATCCGTACCTAAGGCGAATATACTGCGGTGAATAATGTTGGTGAAAATTCACGTATAAAAGTGAAAATTCACTACATAAGGTTGTAAAAGTGAAAAAACGGTGTATACTAAATAGTAAGAACAACAGGAGGCATACCATATGCAATACGAGAGCGAACGCATTGAATATAAGTCTCAGTTAACGGATGAAATTTACAAAGAAGTCATCGCTTTTGCGAACACAGACGGCGGCATTATTTACATTGGCGTTGACGATCAGGGCAATGCCACAGGGATTGACGATGTAGACGGAACCTATACTCGTCTGACAAATGGTGTTCGGGACGCAATCCAACCGGATGTAACCATGTTTGTTCGCTATGTGCTGCAGGATAACCAGGTCATTCGCATTGAAATCGGTGAGGGCAGCTACAAGCCGTATTATCTGAAGGGCAAGGGCTTGAAGCCGAACGGCGTTTATGTACGGCAGGGAGCCAGCAGTGTCCAAGCCTCTCCTGAGCAAATCCGACAGATGATAAAAGACTCTGACGGTGACGTATATGAGCAAATGCGAGCCTTACAGCAGGATTTGACCTTTGAAGAGGCTGCGGCGGCATTCAAACGCTATAAAGTAGAATTTGCAGAGGATAAATACATCGCTCTGGGTATGCGGAACGTATACGACGATCAGTACACAAATCTGGCGTTGCTGCTGTCAGACCAGTGTCAGCATACGACGAAAATTGCGGTATTCGGGGATGCGGAGAACATCACGTTCAAAGATGCAAAGGAATTTGGCGGCTCGGTGTTCAAGCAGCTTGACGACAGCTATGCCTATCTTTCACTCTGCAATCGCACTGCCTCGACGTTTGAAGGCTTGGAACGCATTGACAAGGTGGATTATCCGGAAGATGCAATCCGTGAAGCCCTGCTGAATGCGCTCGTTCATCGGGACTACAGCTTCAGCGGCAGTATTATTATCAACGTCAATGACTCGTGCATGGAGTTCATTTCAATCGGCGGACTGCTGCCCGGCCTGTCTGCGGAGGATATTCGCAGTGGTATTTCTCAGCCGCGCAACCGCAACCTTGCAGAGGTATTTCATCGTCTGCGCTTGATTGAATCCTACGGCACGGGCATTCGTAAAATCTATGCGCTGTATAAGAACTGTCCGGCACAGCCGCGCATTGAGGTAACGCATAATACATTCAAATTGATCTTGCCGAATATGAATGCGGCTGTCGAAGAAAAACACGAAGAAAAAGCAGCAGAGCAGGCAGCGAATATTACGCCGCAGATAAAGATCGTTCTGGACTATCTGAAAGAGTACGGCGAAATGAATGATGAAGATTTGCAGGAGCTGCTGAATATAAAAAAGACGCGTGCATATATGCTGACGCGTCGAATGAGTGAAGATGGATTGATTGTAATCAGCGGCCGGGGAGCGACGAAGAAATTCAAGCTGAAATAAGCGTCGCGAGGAATGGCTGTTTTCTAACAAATTTCTAACAGAACCGAAGAAATTGCCGAGAATTGCAGTTGGACCTTTTCGGACACTGTGGTTAAAAGTTCTGTATTTTTGTTGATTTTGCAGATATGGTCACATAATATGCTGTAATCTGTAAATCAGAAAGTGACCGGAAAGGTCATGCGTAATAAATGGACACTGTCAGGGGACTTAAAATCCCCCGGAGTTAAACCCGTGCCGGTTCGATTCCGGCTGGCGGCACCAAGAAAGCTCCTGTAATCTTTTGATGGATTGCAGGAGCTTTTGCTGTATTATCGGTATTTTTCTGAACTTTTCAGAGATGTTTGAAAATAGGGAATAACTGTGAAATCAGTCGGTTTGACCGACTTCTCGCAGATTTCTCGCAGGCTTACACCAAAAATGATGCTTATTTTGTGCCTATTCGAGAGGTTATTTAAGGTTTCAGCGCCGTGATTGGAACAACAAAAACACCATCGGCGCGCCGATAGGCGGCATTCGACATACCGCACAGAACGCAGAGCACCGCAGGCGGCTTGCCGCGAGGATCTTCTTCAATCTGACGCTTGATCTTAAGCAGATTTTCTGCGGCGGTATCGATCTGATTTGCACCGAGCTTGATCTCAAAAGCGCACCACTGACCGTCTGCCAGCTCAGTCACTGCATCGATTTTCCTCTACTATTACGTCAATAGTACGTGGTTTATAGTTAGAATGGCTCACTTCACTCACCTCAATCTCTTGATACTCTTATATGCTGTTCAGTCGGATTTTTATATCTCAATCCATTAGATTTTGTTTTTACAATCCGTTGCTTTCAAAAAAGAACCTGCTTAATTACGAAGTATGAACTGATCCAGTAAAACGAGCGGGCTCTTTTTGTCAAGTATACGGATTTTTCTTGCTTTCGGCATTGCCAAGTAGGCGTTCCATGCAGTTAGCAGCAGAAATTTTTGAGGTCGCATCGAGATGTGCATAGCGCAGTGTCGTTTGAAAGGTTGCATGACCCAGATATACCTGAATCTCCTGCAAGGTATATCCTTCATGGAGCAGCAGCGTTGCATAGGAGTGCCCTTACGGTATAATTACGACAAACCGGAAAAGCCCCGTATATCAAGGGTTTTCGGTTATCTGGCAAGGTTTTTCATCCTTTTCCAAACCGGAAAATCGAGCCGCGAAGTAGTTATATCGTAGGGGGTGTTATAGTAACGACAAAAATAAAATACTGTTTGGGCAGGCTGTCAGCCCGTCCAAGAAATCAGGACATTTCCTCTGAAAAGAAGAAATGTCCTTTTTTTGTACCCAAAATCAGATGCCGACAGGAGGAACACAATGCCTGAAAAAACCGTGCAGAAGGAACCGGGCAAAAAGCCCGCGCCACCCAAAAAGCCGAAACCGCAGCAGGAAGTAGTCGTTCAGATTCCGCTCTCCGAGCTGCATCCATTCCCGGATCATCCCTTTCAGGTGCGGGAGGATGCGTCCATGCAGGAAACCGCCGAAAGCGTCAAGGAATACGGCGTCCTCGTCCCCGCGCTGGCACGGCCACGGGAGGACGGCGGCTACGAGCTGATCGCAGGCCACCGCCGCAAACACGCCTGTGAGCTGGCAGGACTGACTACCATGCCAGTCATTGTCCGCGACATTGACCGGGACGCTGCCACCATCATCATGGTGGACAGCAACCTTCAGCGTGAGAACATTCTCCCCTCCGAACGGGCCAAAGCCTACAAGATGAAGATGGAGGCCATCAAGCGACAGGGCGCACGAACGGATCTGACTTCGCCGAAAATTTCGGCGAAGTTCCGCAGCGATGATGAAGTTGGTCAGGATGCCGGTGTGAGCGGAGATACCATCCGCAACTACATCGCCCTGACGCAGTTGGTCCCGGAGCTTCAGCAGATGGTGGACGAGAAAAAAATCGCCCTCAGTCCCGCTTATCAGATCGCAGCGCTGACACCCAAGGAGCAGGGGCTGCTTCTGGAAACCATCGACAGCGAACAAGCCACCCCCTCGCTCTCGCAGGCGCAGCGGATGAAAAAGCTCAGTCAGAGCGGCGAGCTGAACGAGGACACCATGCTCTCCATTATGATGGAGCAGAAGAAACCGGAGAAAAACGACATCACCCTTTCCGGTGAAAAGCTCCGCAAATACTTCCCGCGTTCCTATACCCCGTTCCAGATCGAGAATACCATCTTCAAATTACTGGACGCATGGCAGAAAAAGCGCCAGCGCGATCAGAGCCGATGAGCGGACAAGCAACTTGTTTGTCCGCTATTTTCATGCCAAAAGGAGGACGCCATGTATATCAACACGTTCAAATACACGCCCAAAGATGTGAGCTGCCAGCTCTGTACCGAGTATGTGAAAAAGCTGGGCTGTACCGCCCTGCGCTGCCCGTGGCTGGCCGAGCGCATTGAGGCCGGTGTGGTCGGCTACCGCGAGGCAGTCTTAGAGACATTTCCCCATGAACGCCGCCTGTTCCAGCGCCTGAACCTGCTGATCAAGCATTATCCCGGAAGCCTCTGGAGCAACGAGCAGCATGAGCGCCGAATGCAGTATCAATGCGCCGTGCAGGGCTACCGCCGCCGCAGGGATACCAACGCCTATTATGCGGCCATGTACCTGCTGACCTCTAATGACGACATTTACTGCCGCACGGCAAATTGCTTCTGCAAGGACGGGATCGAGTTCGGCTATGCGGTGCTGAAAAGCACCTCGCCGCACAATTACGCGCTGTTCATGGCGGCGCGTGACCTCTGCGACAAGACGGAGGCTGTCACGATGGCGGACTTGGCGGAACCGGAGGTCATTGACCCGGAGGCGCTGCGCCTGATCGTCAACGCCACTCTGATCGCCCGTTACGGGCTTGCCGCCTTTCAGATCAGAGCGCGAGGTGCCGAATATGAACGCTGATGATTTTGTCGGCGGTCACAGCATCCTTGCGCTGGAGCGCTTTATGGACGAAACCCGCCACATGATTATTTTCGATGTCCTGTCGTGGAAATCCCCTGTGGGTGAAAAGGGCGAACGGCTGCGGCTGTTCCTCTCCGACGTGGGATATGCCAAGGCGCAGGAATCTGAGAGGCGCGGAGAAATCAGAATCCGCAAACACGCCGCCGTCATTGAGGGGCATATCCTCCCTGACCGGAAAAAGCGGCGGCACTAAAATGATTGGAGGAATTACCATGAGCAGAGTAACAGAGCTGGAAAAAGCGCTGACCACGCTGTTCCGCAAGGGTACGGAGGTCGGCTACACGGAAACGGAGATCGACGAGTTTCTGGAAAACATTGACTATCACGCCCTGCTGCAAGCCGTTTGGAACAAGGCTGAGACGGTCTATGCCTACCGCGCAGACGGCAAAAATGCGCTGAGCTTGGACTATCGCAGCTCAGAGCTGTTCAAGCAGCGAGCGACGCTTCTCTATGAGGACGTAGGCGACAGCTATATCGGCGCGGTGTTTGCTGCCCGGTCGATGGAGCTGTGGCTGCTGGAGGATATGGGCTTTGCCGTCGTTGCCAAATTCAGCGTGAACGCCGGAGAAGGCGAATACGTCACCGAGTATCGCGTCTACAAGGGCAGCGATTGGGCAGACAGCGAGATTTCTCTGGATTTGGAGGACTTGGTGGCCGAGCTTGCCGCCCTGTGCGATCCCTACTACGAACACGAGCAGCCCATCTATGAGCTGTGATGTGGGAAAGGAGTGAAAACGGAGCGGCTTCCCCATGCGGGAAACCATTCAGAACGCAAACGGCAAGCAGTTTCACGCCGTCAGCCTGTCCGGTGGCAAGGACAGTACCGCCATGCTGCTTTTGATGATCGAACGAGGTATGCCCATCGACATGGTGCTGTCAGCGGACACCGGCATGGAGTTCCCGGAAATGTATGAACACCTTGCCAAACTGGACGAGCATCTTTTCCGGGAGCGCGGCATCCATATTACCACGCTGCGGCATCCCAAGGGCTTTGAATACCTGATGTTCGACGAACCCAAGCAGAAGCCCCGCAGTCTGGAAAACCGTGCGAAGCTGGGCATCCCGCCCTACGGCAACGGCTGGCCGGGAATCCGCGTCCGCTGGTGTACCGGGCAGCTCAAAACGCACCTCATCACCAAGGAGGTCAACCGGCTCAAAGGCGAGCTGGGCGCGATCCACTATGTCGGTATCGCCGCCGATGAAGCGTGGCGCTGCAAGGATGAGCGGTATCCCCTCGTAGAATGGGGCATTACGGAGGCACAGGCGCTCCAAGCCTGCTACGACCGTGGCTTTGACTTCGGCGGGCTGTATGAGATTTACCACCGTGCGTCCTGCTGGTGCTGCCCGTTCCAGCGTATCGACGAGCTGCGGAAGCTGCGAAAACACCACCCGGAGCTGTGGGAAAAGCTGCTGGAGCTGGATCGCCGTGCGCTGGCGCAGTTCGGCCCCGGCCCGCTGGGACAGTTCAAGCAGAACTGGAGCGTAAAGCGGCTGGATACGCGGTTTGCCGAGGAGGACGGCCAAACAGGTTGACTGCCCTGCGGAAAGGATTGAAGCAATATGGCTGTATTTCGCGTTGAACGGACGCGGGATTACACGGTGATGTGCAACCATCACCTGAAAGACAGCAATCTTTCCCTCAAAGCCAAGGGGCTGCTCTCCATGATGCTCTCCCTCCCCGACGAGTGGAATTACACCACGCGGGGGCTGGCTGCGATCTGCAAGGAGGGCGTGGACGCCATCGGGAAAACGCTCAAGGAGCTGGAGCTGGCGGGCTACATCATCCGCCGTCAGCTTCGCGGCAAGGACGGGCGCATTTCCGACACGGAGTACACCATCTTCGAGAAGCCCCGAAAGCCCTCTCCACCGGATACGTCTTTACCAGATACGGAAAACCCGTATCTGGATAACCCGAATACGGAGGCACCGGATACGGATAATCCCACGCAATTAAATACTAAGAAATCTAATACTCAAAAATCAAATACTGATCTATCAAGCACTCATTCATTCTTTCTGCCTGCGGCGGACGGAATGACGGACGGATTTGAGAAAAAAGCGGAGATCAGAGAGCAAATCGAATACGACATTCTCTGTCAGCAGTATGACCGGATGCAGCTTGATGAGCTGGTGGAGATTATGCTGGAGGTTGCTATGAACCGCAGCCCCACAGTCAAGATCGGGCGGGATGCGGAGTATCCCACCGGCTTCGTGCAACAGCGCTTTGAAAAGATCACCTCCATGCACATCGAAAAGGTCATAGACGGTATCCGCGAGAACACCACCCGCGTCTGGAATACGAAAGCCTACCTCATGGCGGCGCTGTTCAACTCTGTTTCCACCATCGACAACCACTATGCCATGCTGGTCAATCACGATTTTCACGGCGGCCCCTAAAGGCCGTCATTTTTCATGCCCGATTCCGGGAGAAAGGATTTGATACCGATGAAACGTCCCCTTGCTTACATCACCGCTCCGTGGAGCGAGAATGAGTTTGAGAACACCGAAAACGCCGCCAAGTATTGCAGGGCGGTCTATGACGCGGGCTTTTCGCCCGTCTGCCCCGCGCTGTTTCTGCCGCTGTTCCTGCGCGATGAGATTCCGCAGGAGCATAAGGACGGCATCGACATGGCACGGGAATATCTGCGCCGCGCTCGTGTGCTGGTGGTTTGCGGCAGCACCGTGGATGAAAGCGTGAAAAACGACATCGCCGTGGCCGAGCGCCTGCGGATCACCGCCACCACGCTGGACGGCATCCTGACCGTCAAGGGACAGGGGCGCAGAAATGAATGAGCATCTTCTGCACCGGCTGGTGGTACCGCCTTAGTGTCCCGGCATTCTCCCTGCAAATCCAAGGAAAGGAGCGTGATAAGTCATGCAGGAAGAAGTTGAACAGAGAATCGTATCCCTGATGATCTCCTGCGGAAAGCTGGGTGAACAGGAATTTCGTAAGGCCGTTGCCAAGCTGCTGGAGCAGCTAAAAAGCGACCATCAGAAGCATCAGTACAGCAAGGCCAATCCCCACGGAAAAATGACCGTCAAGCAGCTCGCCGCCAAGGATAAGGGATTGCAGAGCATTGAAGTCACCGATCAGAATATCGGCTCATTCAATCGGATTGCCCGGAAGTATGGCATTGACTTCGCTCCATTCAAGGTCAAGGGCGAAAAGCGATACATGGTGTTCTTCAAAGCGCCGGACGCTGACGCCATGACCGCCGCGTTCAAGGAATATACCGCCAAGCAGGTCAGGAAAGCGGAACGCCCCTCGGTGCTGGAAAAGCTGCAACACTTCAAGTCGCTCATTCAGGCGGCTGTGGTGGGCAGGACAAAGCGGAAGGAGCTGGAACGATGAGGCAAGTCAACGTCAAAAAGCTCATTCTTCCCAATATTCCGTATGTGTTCATCGCGCTGCTGGCCACCAAGGTCAGCGAGGCGGTGCGGCTGGCTCCCGGTTCGGACGCTTCCACGAAGCTCCTGAACATTATGACCGGCCTGAACACGGCGTTCCACTCCCTTGTCCCCAGCTTTCATCTCATTGACCTGTGCGTGGGCGTTGCCGCCGCCATCGCCATTCGGCTGGCGGTCTATATCAAGGGCAAAAACGCCAAGAAATTTCGCAAAAATCTGGAGTACGGCAGCGCCCGCTGGGGAACCGCCGAGGACATCAAGCCATACGTCGATCCCACATTTGAGAACAACATCATTCTCACGCAGACGGAGCGGCTGACGATGAACAGCCGCCCCAAAGACCCCAAAACGGCGCGGAACAAAAATGTCCTGATCGTCGGCGGCAGCGGTTCGGGCAAGACCCGCTTTTGGTTGAAGCCCAATCTGCTCCAATGCACATCAAAAACCTATCCCACCAGCTTCGTCGTCACCGATCCCAAAGGGGACATCGTGGTTTCCTGCGGCCATGCGCTGCAAAAGAACGGGTATCAGATCAAGATTCTCAATTCCCTGAACTTCAAGAAGTCCATGCACTACAACCCGTTCGCCTACATCCACTCGGAAAAGGACATTTTGAAGCTGGTCACGACGCTGATCGCCAACACCAAGGGCGAGGGCAAAGCCGGTGACGATTTCTGGGTGAAAGCGGAAACGCTGCTCTACACCGCCCTCATCGGCTACATCCACTATGAAGCGCCGGTGGAGGAACAGAACTTCTCCACGCTCATTGAATTTATCAATGCGATGGAGGTGCGCGAGGACGATGAGGACTTCAAAAATCCGGTGGACTTGATGTTCGACGAGCTGAAAAAGCGCAAGCCAGACCACTTCGCCGTCCGTCAATATGCCAAATTCAAGCTAAGTGCCGGCAAGACCGCGAAAAGCATACTTATTTCCTGCGGCGCACGGCTTGCGCCCTTTGACATTCAGGAGCTTCGGGAACTGACGGCCTATGACGAGCTGCAACTGGACACGCTGGGCGACCGGAAAACCGCCCTGTTCATCATCATGTCCGACACGGATGATACCTTCAATTTCCTGATTTCCATGTGCTATACCCAGCTATTCAACCTGCTGTGTGAAAAGGCGGATGATGTGTACGGCGGGCGCTTGCCGGTTCATGTCCGCTGCCTCATTGACGAGGCTGCGAATATCGGCCAGATACCGAGGCTTGAGAAGCTGGTAGCGACGATCCGTTCCAGAGAAATCTCCTGCTGCCTTGTCTTACAGGCACAGAGCCAGCTCAAAGCCCTGTATAAAGACAGCGCAGATACGATCATCGGCAACATGGACTGCTCCATCTTTTTGGGCGGAAAGGAACCCGGTACGCTGAAAGAGCTGGCGGCGGCGCTGGGCAAGGAAACCATCGACAGCTATAACACTGGCGAGAGCCGTGGCCGTGAGGTTTCCCATTCGCTGAACTATCAGAAATTGGGCAAGGAGCTGATGAGCGTGGATGAGCTTGCCGTGCTGGATGGCGGCAAGTGCATCTTGCAGCTTCGCGGCGTCCGCCCGTTTCTGTCCAACAAATATGATCTCACCAAGCATCCCCTCTACCGCTACACAGCGGATTATGACAAGAAATACGCCTTTGACATAGAGCGTTTTCTGTCCCATCGCCTCAAGCTCAAGCCGGATGATGCGGTTGAGGTGTATCAGGCAGACCTTTCCGGTGAACCTGTCGCCTGACGGCGGCAGCCTGATTTGACAACGGCTCGATGAAACTTCGTGGAAGAAATGTACCCTCCAAAATCTAAAACATATTTTTCGGAGGTACTATTTATGGCTTTCTTTAATTCTGCTGTTGGTGTTCTTCAGACCCTCGTTGTGGCGCTGGGCGCTGGCCTCGGAATTTGGGGCGCGATCAATCTACTGGAAGGTTATGGTAATGACAATCCCGGCGCCAAATCTCAGGGCATGAAGCAGCTCATGGCGGGCGGCGGCGTGGCGCTAATCGGCATTACCCTCGTGCCGCTGCTGTCCGGGCTGTTCGGCTAATCAGGCAGCTCGTTTGCTTCCCGTAAATCCACGGAGGGTGCCGCTTTCGGGCGGCATCCTCCCGAAAGGAGGGCAACCCTATGGATTTCTTATGGGATAAGATCACGGAATGGCTGAAAGAAATGCTCATCGGCGGTATCGTGAGCAATCTGTCCGGGATGTTCGATGCGACCAATCAAAAGGTTGCCGAGATCTCCGGTCAGGTGGGCTTATCACCGCAGGCATGGAACGGCAGCATTTTCAGCATGATACAAAACCTGTCGGAAACCGTGATCGTCCCCATCGCAGGCGCAATTCTCGCCTTTGTGATGACGCTGGAGCTGATCCAGCTCATTACCGACAAAAATAACCTCAACGACATGGACACATGGATATTCTTCAAGTGGGCGTTCAAGTCCGCTGCCGCTGTCCTGATCGTAACAAACACATGGACGATTGTGATGGGCGTGTTCGATGCCGCCCAAAGCGTCGTTGCCAGCGCCTCCGGGCTGATTATCGGCGACACCAGCATCAACATTTCAAGCGTCATGGTGGGCATTGAGGATCGGCTGATGGAAATGGAGCTGGGGCCGCTGTTCGGTCTGTGGTTCCAGTCGCTGTTCGTTGGCATTACCATGTGGGCGCTGACCATCTGCATTTTCATTATCACATTCGGAAGAATGATTGAAATATATCTCGTCACCTCTGTTGCCCCCATTCCGATGGCGACCATGATGGGCAAGGAATGGGGCGGCATGGGACAGAACTACATCCGTTCCCTGCTGGCGCTGGGCTTCCAAGCATTTCTCATCATCGTCTGCGTTGCCATCTACGCCGTTCTGGTGCAGAACATCGCGCTTGTGGATGACATCATCTACGCCATCTGGACTTGCATGGGCTACACGGTGCTGCTGTGCTTCTGCCTGTTCAAAACGAGCAGCCTTGCCAAGTCTGTGTTCAATGCACATTAACGGGGGTGATACCATGCTGACACTCACGCCTGTTACCCTTGCAACAGCGAACGCATTTGTCAATGCGCATCACCGGCACCATAAGGCAACTGCTGGGCATAAGTTTTCCATCGGCTGTGCCAAGGATGGAGAGCTTGTCGGTGTTGCAATCGTAGGCCGTCCTGTGAGCCGGTATCTGGATGATGGCTGGACATTGGAGGTCAATCGCCTTTGCACCACCGGTGAGAAGAACGCTTGCAGCATCCTTTATGCCGCATCCGCGCGGGCGGCAAAGGCAATGGGATACCGCAAGATCATCACCTATACGCTGGATAGCGAGAGCGGCAGCAGTCTCCGCGCCGCTGGCTGGAGCTGCGCAGGTTTGGCAGGCGGCAAATGCTGGACAGGCAGCCGCAAGCCCACCTCTGCCTTGTACCCAGCGCAGATGAAGCTTCGATATGAAAAGCTCTTGTAAAGGGGGATTTCTATGGCCTATGTCAATGTCCCAAAGGACTTAACCAAAGTAAAAACCAAGGTGCTGTTCAACCTCACGAAACGGCAGCTCATTTGTTTCGGAAGCGGCGCACTCATCGGCGTACCACTTTTCTTTTTGCTCAAGGGCAGCATCGGTACCAGCCCCGCCGCAATGGTGATGATGGTGGTGATGATCCCGGCTATGCTGTTCGCCATGTATGAAAAGAACGGTCAGCCGTTGGAGGTCGTCATCCGCAACATCTACCGCGTGTGTTTCCAGAGGCCAAAGCAGCGCCCGTATAAGACCAACAATTTCTATGCCGTTCTGGAGCGGCAAAACCAGTTAGACCGGGAGGTGTATCAAATTGTCCGAAAAGAAAAAGCTGACCCGCGCCGAACGAAAACAGATCGAAGCCGCCATCGCAAGAGCGAACCGAACGGATAAGAAAGAAAAATCGGCGCAGGACAGCATCCCGTATCAGCGTATGTGGCCGGACGGTATTTGCCGTGTGACCGACACGCGCTACACCAAAACGATCCAGTATCAGGACATCAACTACCAGCTCTCGCAGAACGAGGACAAGACCGCCATCTTTGAAGCGTGGTGCGATTTTCTGAACTACTTTGACAGCTCCGTGCAATTCCAGCTTTCCTTTGTGAACCTCTCGGCTTCACAGGAAACCTTTGCACGGAGCATTTCTATTCCGCCCTGCGGGGACGAGTTTGACGGCATCCGCGCCGAGTACGCCGGTATGCTGCAAAATCAGCTTGCCCGCGGCAACAACGGCCTCATTAAGACCAAATATCTCACGTTCGGCGTTGAGGCCGACAACCTCCGCGCTGCCAAGCCCCGTTTGGAGCGCATCGAAACCGATCTTCTGAACAACTTCAAGCGGCTGGGCGTTGTGGCTGCGCCGCTGAACGGCTTTGAGCGCCTGCACGTCATGCACGACATTCTGCGGATGGACGAGCAGGAGCCGTTCCGCTTTTCGTGGGACTGGCTGGCTCCCTCCGGGCTGTCCACCAAGGACTTTATCGCGCCCAGCTCCTTTGAGTTCAAGACCGGCAGGATGTTCCGCATGGGCAAAAAGCTGGGTGCAATCAGCTTCGTGCAGATTCTGGCACCGGAGCTGAATGACCGGATGCTGGCGGATTTTCTGGATATGGAGAGCAGCGTCCTCGTCAATCTCCATGTGCAGTCTGTGGATCAGGTCAACGCCATCAAGACCGTCAAGCGCAAGATCACCGATCTCGACAAGTCCAAAATCGAGGAACAGAAGAAGGCCGTCCGTGCAGGGTACGACATGGACATCATTCCAAGCGACCTTGCCACCTACGGCGCGGAGGCCAAGAAGCTGTTGCAGGATTTGCAGTCCCGCAATGAGCGAATGTTCCTGCTGACCTTCCTCATTCTCAATACGGCAGACACGCCCCGGCAGCTTGACAACAACATCTTCCAGACCTCCAGCATCGCGCAGAAATATAACTGCGCGCTGACCCGGCTGGACTTTCAGCAGGAGGAAGGACTGATGAGCAGTCTCCCGCTGGGGCTGAATCAGATCGAGATTCAGCGGGGCTTGACCACCTCCAGCGTAGCGATCTTCGTCCCCTTCACCACGCAGGAGCTGTTCCAGAACGGTTCGGAGGCGCTGTACTACGGCATCAACGCCCTTTCCAACAACCTCATCATGGTAGACCGGAAGCTGCTGAAAAATCCCAACGGTCTGATTTTAGGCACTCCCGGCAGCGGCAAGTCGTTTTCGGCAAAACGTGAGATCACCAATGCGTTTCTCATCTGCCCCAAGGATGACATCATCATCTGTGACCCGGAGGGCGAATATACACCGCTGGTGGAGCGTTTGCACGGTCAGGTCATTAAGCTGTCGCCCACCGGCAAGGGCTACGACGGTTCGCCCTGCTATATCAATCCAATGGACTTGAATCTGGATTACAGCGACGATGATAACCCGCTGAGCCTGAAATCCGACTTCATTCTGTCGCTGTGCGAGCTGATCGTCGGCGGCAAGGATGGGCTTGCCCCTGTGGAAAAGACCATCATCGACCGCTGCGTTCGCATCGTCTACCGGGACTACCTCAATGACCCGAAACCGGAGAATATGCCGCTGCTGGAGGACTTGTATAACGCCCTCCGTGCGCAGGATGAAAAGGAAGCGCAGTACATCGCCACCGCTTTGGAAATCTACGTCACCGGTTCTCTGAATGTGTTCAACCATCACACGAACGTGGATGTGAACAGCCGCATTGTCTGCTACGACATCAAGGAGCTGGGCAAGCAGCTTAAGAAAATTGGGATGCTCGTTGTCCAAGACCAAGTGTGGAACCGCGTGACCATCAACCGCGCCGCCCATAAAACGACCCGCTACTATCTTGACGAGTTCCATCTTCTTTTGAAGGAGGAACAGACGGCTTCGTACAGTGTCGAAATCTGGAAACGCTATCGCAAATGGGGCGGCATCCCCACCGGGATCACGCAAAATGTCAAAGACCTGTTATCCAGCCGCGAGGTTGAGAACATTTTTGAGAACAGCGATTTCATCTATATGCTCAATCAGGCCGCTGGCGACCGGCAGATTCTCGCAAAGCAGCTCAACATTTCGCCGCATCAGCTTTCTTATGTGACCCACTCCGGCGAGGGCGAGGGGCTGCTGTTCTACGGCAACACGATCCTGCCCTTCATTGACCACTTCCCGAAGGACACCGAGCTGTACCGCGTCATGACCACCAAACCGCAAGAGGTGGCGTCGGCATGAAAAGAGAACCGCGTTTACAGTTTTCCGACGCCGATCTTGCCGAGCCGAAGCTGAAAAAGCCCATCAAGCGGGTGAAAAAAGCGGAGGCCAAGGCGGATAAGGCGCAGGCGAAAATCCCCAAGAAAACCGTGGTCAAAAAGGAACGCGGCTTTGATCCGGCCACCGGCAAGGTCAAAACGCAGCTCCGTTTTGAGGAAGTGGATAAGAAAAAGCCGCCCTCAAAGCTGACCCATGCCGTGCAGGATGCCCCCGCCAACCTCATTCTCTCTCAGGTTCACCGGGAGGTGCGGCAGAGCGAGGATGACAATGTGGGTGTAGAGGCCGCGCACAAGATGGAGCAAACCGTGGAGAGCGGCGGGCGGCTGGTGCAGTCTGCCCACCGCGCCCATCAGCTCAAGCCTTATCGTGCTGCCATCCGTGCAGAGAAAAAGCTGGAACGAGCCAATCTTGACGCGCTCCAGAAGAAAGCAGAGATCGACAGCCCCACCAGCAATCCCGTTTCCAAATGGCAGCAGAAGCAGGCAATTAAGAAGCAGTATGCCGCTGCCAAGCACAATCAGGCGGCGCAGACTACGGCAAAGGCGGCAGAGAATACCGCCAAGGCCGCGAAAAAAGCCGCTGAAAAGGCTGAGAAAGCGGGCAAATATGTGTGGGAACACCGGCGCGGCTTTGCCATTGCCGCCGCGATTCTGCTGATGCTGGCATTTCTGCTCAACGGCCTGTCCTCCTGCTCGGTGATAATGGATGGCGTCGGCTCCGGGATCGCGGCCAGTACCTATCCGTCGCAGGACGCCGATATGCTGGGCGCGGAAGCGCAGTATTGCGCGATGGAAGCAGAGCTTCAGCGCTACCTCGACACCTACGAAAGCACCCACGACTACGATGAGTACCACTTTGATCTGGACACCATCGAGCATGACCCCTATGTACTCATTTCCATGATTACGGCGCTGCATCAAGGGGAATGGACGCTGGATGAGGTGCAGGGTACGCTCCAAATGCTCTTTGACCGCCAGTACATTTTGACCGAGGATGTGGTGGTGGAAACCCGCTACCGCACAGAAACCGACACATGGACGGACGCGGACGGCAACACCCATACGGACACCTATCAGGTGCCGTATGACTACTACATCTGCACGGTCACGCTGGAAAACTTCAATCTCTCTCATGTTCCCGTTTACATTATGAGCGAAGAACAGCTCGGAATGTACGCCACCTATATGGCCACCCTCGGCAACCGTCCCGACCTGTTCCCCGGTTCAGGCTACATCGGCAAGTATGTGGAGGGCAGCTATACCGACTACGACATTCCCCCGGAGGCGCTGGACGATGAGGTATTTGCCGCCATCATCAAGGAAGCGGAAAAGTATCTCGGCTACCCCTACGTTTGGGGCGGCAGCAGTCCCTCCACCTCGTTTGACTGTTCGGGCTTCGTCAGTTGGGTCATCAATCATTCCGGTTGGGATGTGGGCAGACTGGGCGCGCAGGGACTTTGCAACATCTGTACGCCTGTATCCTCTGCTAACGTCAAGCCGGGCGATCTGGTGTTTTTCACCGGAACGTATGATACCCCCGGTGTCAGCCATGTGGGTATCTATGTTGGCAACAATATGATGATCCACTGCGGAGATCCGATCTCTTATGCGAACTTAAATTCAAGCTATTGGCAGTCCCATTTCTACCGCTATGGGCGCTTGCCGTAAAGGAGAGTGAACGATATGAACCCGAAAATCATGAAGCTCCGTGGGGAGCTGGAGAAGAACAAAGGCAAAATCTCTGATCTGCAAGGCCGCAACCGCGAGCTGGAAAAGCAGATTCGTGAGCTGGAGGACACCGACATCATCGGCATGGTGCGTGAGAACGGCATGACGATGGAGCAGTTTGCCGAGCTGTTCCGCCGTATGCAGGCCGCGCCTGCACCGGCCACTTTGGAAAAGGAGGCGTTGAACCATGACTAAGAACACACCGCGCATTTTTATCAGCCTGCTGCTGATGCTCCTGTGTATCGGGATTCTCCCCGTTTCCGCCTTTGCCAGCGGCGGCGACTATCCCGATGATACGCTGCCTGCCGCCGAAAGCAGCGCCGCAGACACGCAGGAAACAAAACAGATCGGCACGGTCACGACCAACGGCGGCAACTTGAATGTCCGCACCGGCGCGGGACTGGACAATACCGCGTTTACGCAGCTTCCCAATGGCACGGTGGTCGATGTGATCGGCAGGGACGGCGATTGGGTAAAAATCCTGCTGCCTGCCCGTGTGGGCTATGTGTACGGCAGCTATCTGACCGTCACCGACGCCGCCGACAGTACCGTGAGTATCGGCGGCATTACGCTTCCGTTTGATGAAAAGGAGCTGACCGACCTCTGGCAGCTCCTTCTCGGCAGCATGACGGGCGGCAGCGACGCGCTGACACCGGACGGCAATCTGACGCTGATCGACGATATTGGCTCCAGCACCAAGGTGGGGAAACAGTTCATTACACTGGAAAGCAAGAACGGCAATATATTTTACATGATTATTGACCGTGACGATGAGGGCGAAGAAACCGTCCACTTCTTAAATCAGGTGGATGAGGCTGACCTGATGGCGCTGACCGGCGAGGAAGAAACGCCCGCCACTTGCTCCTGCACCACAAAATGCGTGGCCGGTACGGTCAATACATCCTGCCCCGTCTGCGCGGTCAACATGACCGAGTGCGTGGGCAAGGAGGCAAAGTCAGAAGCCCCCACCGAGCCGACAGAACCCGCCGCCGAGGAACCGGAGAAAAAAAGCGGCGTGGGCGGCATCCTTGTCGTTCTGCTGATCGTCGCGCTGGGCGGCGGTGCAGCGTTCTACATCTTCAAGCAGAAAAAGGCCAAGCCGCAGACCAAGGGCAGCGCCGATCTGGACGATTATGACTACGGCGAGGACGAGGACGAATACGAGTTCGAGCCGTATGAGGGCGAACCGGAACAGGATACTACGGAGGATACGGACACATGAGATACTTCACCAATAATCCGCTGGAACGCCTGATGATGCAGAAGCCGAAAGCAGCGCGGGAGGACAGCCCTCCCGCCGCTGCCAAGGAACACTTCTGCTATGGCTGCAAGCGCTTCGGACAGAGCTGCGTTCGCCCTTGCTACCGTGACGTAAAGAGAATGGAGGCTGCACCATGCGCCTTGTGATCGCCGAAAAACCCTCCGTGGCGCAGAGCATCGCCGCCGTGCTGGGTGCAAAGTCACGGCGTGACGGGTATCTGGAGGGCGGCGGGTACATCGTGTCATGGTGCTTCGGGCATCTGGCAGAGCTGGCCGACGCTGCCGTTTACAATGCCGATGATGCAAAATGGACGCTGGCGGCGCTGCCCATCATCCCTATCTCGTTCCGCTTCATTGTCCACTCCGATAAGCAGAAGCAGTTTGACATTCTGCGGGAGCTGGTGCGCCGGGAGGATGTGGCAGAGGTGGTCAACGCCTGCGACGCTGGGCGCGAGGGTGAGCTGATCTTCCGCACGGTTTACTGCCTTGCGGGATGCTCCAAGCCGATTCTGCGGCTTTGGATTTCTTCAATGGAGGATGATGCCATCCGCAGCGGCTTCCAGCAGCTTAGGTCTGGGCGCGACTATGACGGCCTGCATCAATCCGCCCTCTGCCGCGCCAAGGCCGATTGGCTGGTGGGCATCAACGCCACACGGTATTTCTCCCTGACGTATGGCCGCACATTGAACATCGGGCGCGTCATGTCGCCCACGCTGGCGCTGTTGGTACAGCGTGAGGCGGAGATCTCCGCATTTGCGGCAGAACCGTTCTACACCGTTCAGCTCGATTGCGGCTTTCCCGCCACGACAGACCGAATGAAGGACAGGAAGGACGCCGATGCCATCGCCAACGCCTGCAAGGGCAAGACAGTAACCGTCAAAAGCGTGGAGCGCAAGGAAAAGTCTGAGAAAGTGCCCGCGCTCTACGATTTGACCTCCCTCCAGCGCGACGCCAACCGCGTTCTCGGCTACACCTCTCAGCAGACCCTCGACTATCTCCAAGCGCTCTATGAAAAGAAGCTCTGTACCTACCCGCGCACCGACAGCCGCTTTCTGACCGACGATATGGAGGGCAGCGTCCCCGGCCTTGTCGCCGCTGCTGCCGCTGTCTGCGGCATGGAGAAGCCTCCGACCATCTGCGCCAAGCAGGTATGCAGCAGTAAAAAAGTCACCGATCACCACGCCATTGTTCCCACCATCAGCGCGGAAAAGGTAGATATGACCTCTCTGCCGCTGGGCGAACGAGAAGTGTTGACGCTGGCGGCAAAGGGCTTGCTTCGTGCGGTGGATGAACCCCACCGCTATGCGGAAACAGTCATTACGGTGGACTGTGCCGGTCAGAGCTTCACCGCCAAGGGCAAAACCGTCCTTGCTCCCGGCTGGAAGCGCTATGAGCAGGAGCAGGCAGAGGCAGCGCCCGTGCTGCCGGTGGTGACGGAGCAACAGACGCTTTCCGTATCTGCCGCATCGGTCAAGACCGGAAAAACCACGCCGCCCAAGCATTTCACCGAGGATACGCTGCTGGCTGCGATGGAGAACGCGGGCAAGGAGGATATGCCAGATGATGCCGAGCGCAAGGGCATTGGCACCCCGGCGACCCGTTCCGGTATCATTGAAAAGCTGGTGTCCTCCGGTTTTGTGGAGCGCAGGAAGTCCAAGAAGATCACAAATCTGCTGCCCACCTCCACTGGCACGGCGCTTATCACCGTTCTGCCCGAACAGCTCCAGTCTCCGCAGCTCACCGCTGAATGGGAGCACCGCCTGAAAGAGATCGAGCGCGGCGAAATCGCCCCGGACAGCTTCATGGATGGGATCGCCGCCATGCTACATGAGCTGGTGCAGACCTACAAACCCATCCCCGGTACGGAAGTCCTGTTCCCCTCCGGGCGTGAGGTAGTCGGCAGGTGTCCCCGCTGCGGAGCCGAGGTGACGGAATCACCGAAAGGCTTTTTCTGCGAGAACCGTGCCTGTTCCTTTGTTCTCTGGAAAAACAGCCGATTCTTCACCGCCAAGAAAAAGGCGCTGACAAAATCCCTTGCCGCTGCGCTTTTGAAAAATGGCCGCGCCCCGCTGAAAGGCTGCTACTCCGAAAAGACCGGGAAAACCTATGATGCCAGCGTTCTTCTGGAGGACGATGGACAGCGCACGGGCTATAAGATGGTGTTTGACAATGGCTGATGCGCCGCGTATGAATCACAAGCAGCTCCGCCGCGCCAAGAAGCTCATTCGGAAGCTCTGCTGCAATTACGATCACGGCAACTGCCTCGCGCTGGATGATGGAGAGCCTTGCGTCTGCGTACAGGGTATTTCCTACTCGCTGCTGTGCAACTGGTTCCGAAACGCGGTACTTCCCGCCGACCATGAGCTGCTGGCCGACGTGATGCGGGAAAGGCCGGGAAAGCGCTGCGCCGTCTGCGGTAAGCCGGTCTATTCTTTCTCCAATCGCGCCAAATATTGCCCCGCCTGCGCCAAGCAGGAGCGCCGAAAGCAGGACGCCAAACGAAAGCGTGAACAATACTGGAACCTCCGCAAATAGAGGGCGTAAAAGCCCCGTGCCGCAAGGCTTTTTCCATGCGGAATCACAAGGGGCTGCGTCATTCTATCCGCAAGCTCAAAAACAACGTCTATCTGCGGAGAATCGCCCCTGTGCAGGATGTGTTTTCTTCTGCGCAGGGGCGCTATTTTTTCTGAAAGGAGATCATCATGGCTGAAAAACAAACCAACAAAGACCGGATGCGGGAGATCGTTGACAGCATCGAAAACGGCATCAAGGAGCTGTTTGAGAGCGATAAGTACCAGCAGTATCTCTCCACCATGAGCCGCTTTCACCGCTACTCGGTCAACAACACCATGCTCATCTATATGCAGCGCCCCGACGCCACCCATGTGGCGGGCTTCAACAAGTGGCGCGATCAGTTCGGCAGGAACGTCCTGAAAGGCGAAAAAGGCATTCGCATCATCGCTCCCACTCCCTATAAGAAAAAGGTCGAGGAAATCAAGACCGACCCCGAAACCAATGCGCCGGTGCTGGACGCAGACGGCAAGGCCATCATTGAGGAAAAGGAAATCCGTATCCCTATGTTCAAGGTGGTATCCGTCTTTGACGTGTCGCAGACTTCTGGAAAGCCCTTGCCCCAGCTTGCCGCCGATCTGAGCGGCAATGTGCAGCAGTATGAGGTTTTCATGGAGGCGCTGCGCCGCGCTTCTCCCGTTCCGATGGAGATAAAGCCCGTTGCGCGGGATACGGACGGCTTTTTCAGCATTAAGGCGCAGAGCATCACCATCCGCGCCGGTATGAGTGAGGTGCAGACGGTATGCGCCGCCGTCCATGAGATTGCCCACGCCAAGCTCCACGACTACGAACACATGACGGAGCTTGCGGACGATGGTGAGACGATCCTTGTCCCCGGCGAAAAGAGCCGCAACACCGAGGAGGTCGAGGCCGAAAGCATCTCCTATGCGGTCTGCCAGTATTACGGTATTGAAACGGGAGAAAACAGCTTCGGCTATATCGCCACATGGTCAAAGGGCAAGGAGCTGAAAGAACTTCGCGCCAGTCTGGAAACCATCAACAAGACTGCCTCCGAGCTGATTACGGATATTGACCGGCACTTTGCGGAGATTTGCAAGGAGCGCGGCATCAATCGTGAAGAAGTGAGCGCCACACAAACAGACGAAGCGCTTTATCTTGTGGATGGCTCGGTATATCTCCATGTGCAGCATACAGACGGCGGTTGGGACTATTCGCTCTACGACAAGGAAAGCAAAAAGCTGCTGGATGGCGGTGTTATTGACAGCAGCGCCATTGAAGATTCGCCGGTTGCATCTGTTGCCGGGGCTGTCCGAACGGAGGTATTTGCCATTCAGGGCATGACACCAACCAAGGTGACCTTTGCAGATATGGAAATTCTGGAGGATTTACAGGAGGCGCAGATTACGCCGCCCTTGGACAGCGAACAGATCACCGGCGCAGTCGCTGTTCCCACCGATGCGGCAGATAATATGCTCCCGGAGCTGGAACAGGCCGTCCCGATGCCTGACCCCACGCTGACGGTGGACGATATGCGCAGCTATGGGTATCTGGATAGCGATATGCTCCCACTTTCCAAGGATCGGGCGGTGGAGCTGCTGGAGCATGACATCACGGTTTATATGCTCTATCCCGACAACGCCGAGGAAATGGTCTTTGAAGCCGAGGACATCATCAAGCACGACGGAATGTTCGGCATCACAAGACCGGATTGGGATGCGGTCAAAGGCCATATCCCGCCCCGCGATGTGGAGCAGCGCTTTTTGAACAGTCCCACCGATGCTATGGCGATCTACCAACTGCGCCGGGATGCGCCGGTGGAGCTTCGTTTTGCCAATCTCGGCAGTCTGGCCGCACCGCCTGACCCTGCCAACTATGAAGCAGTCTATACCCGTGAGGTGTACCCGGACGATGATACCGGCAGAATCCTTGAAAACTTCTACTACATTTTCAACGATGAGCGCCCCGGCGATTTTGTGGGACACAGCCTCTCCGTCAGTGACATCGTTGCGCTGAAACAGGACGGCAAGGTATCCTATCACTACTGTGACAGCATGGGATTTCAGGAGCTGCCCGCCTTTCAGAAACCGGAGAATTACCTGAAAGCCGCCGAAATGTCGATGGAGGACGATTACGGCATGATCGACGGCATTATCAACAACGGCCCCAAACAGCCCACCGTCGCCGACCTTGAAGCACAGGTCAAGGCCGGTATGTCCATCTCCTTGATGGATTTGGCAGAGGCGGCACACCGGGAAAAGAAGAAATCTGTGCTGGAGCAGCTCAAAAGCCAACCGGCCCAAGAACGTCCACACAAAACAGCGCCCAAAAAGAGCGCGGAAAAGGAGCTTTGATATGAACATCACCTTTGAAGAACGCCAGCTTATGAGCCTCTACAACACCGGCACCCGCACGGGCTTGATCGCCGCGCTGGTGGAAATGCGCGGCTACCTCGCTGCGGATGAAACGGAGCTGCGGGAGCTGACGGACAGCGCCATCGCAAAGCTGCGCAGGATGAACGACGCGGAATACGACGCGCTTGACCTGTTCCCCGATTTTGAAAAGGAGGATATGGATGCCGAGTAAAGTACAGCTCTATGCGCAGATGGCAGACCGCACGGCGGAGCAGATCACGGGAAGCTACCAGAAGTGGACGGCATTTCTGACCACCGCCGCGAGGCTGTATAAGTACCCTTACAATGAGCAGCTCATGATCTTCGCCCAGCGCCCGGAGGCCACGGCCTGTGCGGAATACGACCTTTGGAATAAGCAGATGCGCCGGTATGTGCGGCGCGGCAGCAAGGGCATCGCCCTTGTGGATACCAGCAGCGACCAACCCAAACTCCGATATGTATTTGATGTTTCCGACACCAGCGGCGGCGAGAACTCTCGCCGCCTTTATCTTTGGGAATACCGGCAGGAGCATCGTGAGGTGGTATCTGCGGCGCTGGAGCAGCGCTTCGACGTTTCCGGTGAAAGCGGGCTTGCCGATCAGATGGAGCGTGTGGCGGCGCAGCTTGTAGATGAATACTGGCACGACAACTGGCGCGATATTGTCGGCATCGTTGACGGTTCCTTTTTGGAGGACTATGATGAGTTCAACATCGGAGCCGCTTTTCGGAACGCCGCCGTTGTCAGCACCACCTATGCGCTGCTGTCCCGCTGCGGGATGCAGCCGAGAGATTACCTCGAGCATGAGGATTTTCTGAACGTCTTTGATTTCAACACCCCGCAGACCGTCGCCGCTCTTGGAACGGCCATTAGCCAGTCCAGCGAGCTGGTGCTGCGGCAGATCGAAGTTACCATCAAGAATTATGAGCGCGAGAAAATCGCGGAAAGGAGCGAAAGCCATGAGCGAACTGACCTACACCCGCAGCGGGGATTATCTGATTCCCGACCTGAGCCTGACCGAGCAGCCGCAAGCCCCGCTGGGCAAGTACGGCAGGATGCGGAAGGATTACTTGAAGGAGCATCGTCCGGTGCTGTGGAACAGCCTGCTGCTGTCCGAGAGGCTGTATCCCCATCTGCGGGAGATCGACGAGGCAGCGAACAACCGACTGGAACAGATGATGCCGGAGCTGATGAAGTCGGCGGGCGTGACGGAATCGCTGAAAGCCAGCGACCCGATGAAGTGGGTAGGGCTGATGAACTCGCTGAAAGCGCAGGCCGAGGAAACGATCCTCACGGAACTGGTGTTCAGCTAAATATGTTCGATGCCCCTGCTGGGGCGCAGATGTCCTTCTTCCCCTCAGAGGCAGAACAAATTCAATCCATCGCAGAAGCGGAGAGTGTAACACCCTCCGCTTTTTCTATGTTCATTTCTCAGGATGATATTGACCACATTCTGCGCGCGGGCGGTAATGCGGATGCAGCGCGGATGAAAATTGCTGCGGAATTCTCCAAGCAAAAACCTTTAGAGGATCGCGCGGCATTTCTGAAAGCTCTTTACTACGGCGGCAACGGCCTGATTACGGATAACGGCAGGTTTTCCGCATGGTATGGCGACGATGGCATCCATATTGCAAAGGGTGATGCTGCACGGCATCTCCGTTCTGCACAGGTCATTAGTTGGGCAGATGCGGCGGAGCATATTGAGGAACTTCTGGACAGCAGCGCATTTGCCACCAATCTGGAGGTCACGGAAGCCCCGCGCTATGAGCGGCTGGGTATTGCTGTGGATGTCTGGAACCTTTATCACGATTTCTCGGATGAAGCAAAGTCGCTGGGGTATCTGTCCTGCTTGGGTAATATCCATAGCACCAGCTTTCCAGAGGAAACGGAGCGTCTGACGGACGATCTGCTGAATCCGGTGTTCCGGGATAGGCTCCTGTCAGAATACAAGGTATTCATGGACGCCTACCGCGAAAACCGTGCGCTGCTGCGCTTCCATTACCACAAGTCGCAGGCACTTCTCACACGTTTGGAAGATCTGTCCCTTCCACGAAAGGAATTCCGTTCCAATATGGAGGCTGTTCCAGCAACCGGCAGGTTTATCACCGAAGATGAAATTGCTGCTTCTCTTGCAAACGGAAGCAACTTTGAGGGTGGAAAGACCCGCATCTATGCGTTTTTCCAGACTTCGCACACCCCCAAGGAGAATGCCGATTTTCTGAAAAAGGAGTACGGCATCGGCGGGCATACCCATGCCGTATCCAGAGAAAGCGGCAGCTACGAAGATCACGGCAGCAAAGGCATCACGCTGAAAAAAGCGGGCTGTGCAGATGTTCAGATGAATTGGAACAAGGTCGCTTCGCGTATCTCTGAGCTGATCCGGTTGAACCGCTACCTTACGCCGGATGAGCAGGCAGCCTATGACAAGGAAATGGCGCAGGACGCCATGCGGAACGCGGTTTATAACGACTATAACGACGTAAAGGCGGCGCACCCCGATGAAATTGTGCTGTATCAGGTTGGGGACTTCTTCGAGCTGTATGGCGAGGATGCGCGGGCAGTTGCAGATGATCTCAGCCTTGAGCTGACGCGCCGCAATTTGGAGGGAGTAGGCCGTGTTACCATGTGCGGCTTCCCTGCAAAGGATTTGGAGAAATACGTTGAAAAGCTGCGGGAAAAGCATGATGTAACAATTTCGCGCATTGGCGATTCCGGCCATGAACACACGGCATATACGCTTCCGTCCATCGACCACGAGGCAGAACAGGCCATCAATGCTTATGAAGCAGAGTTCGGCGCGGACGGCACGAGGGTGTTCCGCGATCCTGCCGCCGACGCGCCGCAGCCCACGGTACGGGAGCTGTTTGACGGGTACAAGCTGACCGTTGGCAACGCGCTTTCCAAAGATACGGCTTTTGTCAATGCCTGCCGCAATTCAGACCGCCAGAACGCGTATCTGGAGGGTGCGGACGCTATCCGTCGTATTGTCACGGCATCTGATGATCTCCAGCTTGTCCGCCTGTACTTTGATATGCCCGCGTTCCATAACCGGCTGCATCAGGAGCTTTTGGAGGAACTGTATCCCACGCTGGCAGCGACGGTCGCACCCTCTCCCTATCAGATTACACAGGAGGACATTGACAACGCGCTTCTGGATTGGCACAACAACCTAAAGGGCAAGCAGGAAGTCGCACTATATATGCAGGCGCATGGGCGAGAACGCAGCACCGCCGCATGGCTGGCTGCAAAATATGGCTGGGAAGATAGCAAAACTCCCATGTATATCCATGTAGGAAACGCCGAGCCGGTGACGCTCACATGGGCGCAGGTACAGCGGCGGTTGGCACAGCTCATCCGCGAGAATAAATTTTACGATGAGAATGAGCGACTGCGGTTATTTTCACCTGACCGATACTCCATTCGTCTGCATCCCGGCGAGGGCGGAATTACCGGCATTTGGGATGAGGTGTTGGAACGGTTCTGCGGAGATGGGGAACAAACGCTCCGCTTTGCAGAACAGAATAACGCCATTGCTTATTTGGATGGCATCAAACGGGATATGGGAATTGAGCTATCCCCTCCGGCGTTTACAACACCGCTTGGCTATACTTATCATATTGGAAATCGCATTTCATCCATAGAGTTAGACCACATAGCAGCAGTCGGCGTTATCGCGCGTGTAGATGAAGATCACGTCTGGCACACGTTACCGAACGTACCCGGACAGGAACCTGTCAGCATCGACCGCAATTCCTTTGAACGCTACCTCGACACCAGATATTTCGAGGTTTCTGAACCGGAGCCGCAGCGCGTCATTGCGGCGCAGCACACAGAACAGCCAACCCCGGAGACGCCGCAAGCGGTTCAAAACCTTATGGGGCAGCGCGTGGAAATTGATGGTAAGCTCTATAATGTTGATTCCGCAGATGAAACTGTCGCGCATCTCAGCGTCGTTTCATCCTCCAGCGAGAGCAATCACGATCCGGAACACAGAACCGAACCGGTTTCTGCTGTCCTCACACGAATTGCAGATCAGGGTCGTGAGCTTGCGCCGAATATTTCGGCATATCAGGCACTTCGTGCAGAGCATCCCGAAAAGCTCATCGGTGTCCGTGTCGGAGAACGGCTGCTTTTTTATGGCGCGGATGCAGAACGAGCCGCCAGCGCTTTGAATCGCCGCCTGCTGCAACGCGATATTCCCGGTATGGGCGAAACCGCTGTGACCGGCTATGATTTTGGACAATGGGCAAGCTCCGCAAAGCGGCTGCTGGAGCATGGACACAGCTTCGTGTTTGCGCAGCCAAATGAAACCGACGGCTATGATGTTATCAACGAGGCCGATGCCAAGGAGTATATCCCCATTGGCATGGAGCTGGAGATTGACGGACGGAAGTTTGTCATTGACAGCGTAAATTTCGGCACGGATGAAGTATCTCTGCGCGATGTGACTTTTCAAAACAGGCAGGGCTTTCCCATCTTCCGCGCTGAACACATTGCGTTTATACGCTCGTTTGTTGAAGAGCAGGAACGGGAGCAGCCGCAGCCTGTCACCAAACCCGTCGCGTTCTATCCTGCCGAGAAAACGCACTTGCCCTACGACATAGAAATCCAAACGCTGCACATCCCGGAACCGGAGCATGACCCACCCTCTGCGGAACCCGCCGAGCCTGAACCTCCTGCTATGAACGAGGAAGAAAGGCTGATTCTGGAGCATGAAGGTCGAGCGGCACTCTCGGAAATGGGAGAGTTTGTGCCTGATTTTGATGATGCCATCTCACAGGCTGAGATCGACGATCCTCCCGCACACCGTCCTGCGGTATCCGTCCCCATTGACGGCGAGTGGCAGGGCTTTCCCAGCGTCGCCGCTGCGGAGCAGGCCGCTTATGCCGACTTCAAGGCGGCAAGCCACCGCGACGCGCAGAATTTCCACATCACCGATGATGCCCTCGGCGTCGGCGGCGCAAAAGCAAAGTTTCGGGCAAATATGGCGGCGATCCATCTCCTGCAAGAGCTGGAGTTTGAGGGCTTGCAGGCCAGTCCTGAACAGCAGGAAATTCTCTCCCGCTATGTGGGCTGGGGCGGTCTTGCGGATGCCTTCGACGAGAATAAGCCAAACTGGTCGGACGAGTTTGCAGAGCTGTACGCCACACTCTCCCCGGAGGAATACGCTGCGGCCAGAGCGTCCACGCTGAACGCCCACTACACCAGCCCCACCGTCATCAAGGCAATCTATGAAGCGGTCGGCAATATGGGCTTCCAGAGCGGTAACATTCTGGAGCCGTCTATGGGCGTTGGCAACTTTTTTGGCCTGCTGCCGGAGCAGATGCAGGGCAGCAAGCTCTACGGCGTGGAGCTGGACAGCATCACCGGACGTATTGCCAAGCAGCTTTATCCCAAGGCGGACATTACCATCGCGGGCTTTGAAACAACGGACAGGAAAGACTTTTACGACCTTGCCGTGGGCAACGTCCCGTTCGGACAATATCAGGTAGATGACCGGGCTTATAACAAGCTCGGTTTTTCCATTCACGACTACTTCTTTGCCAAAACACTCGACCAGGTGCGACCGGGCGGCGTGATCGCGTTCGTGACCTCCCGCTATACGATGGACAAGCAATCGCCCGAAGTCCGCAGGTACATCGCGCAGCGGGCGGAGCTGCTGGGTGCCATTCGGCTTCCCAACAATGCGTTCCGCGCCAACGCCGGTACGGATGTGGTTTCGGATATTCTCTTTCTCCAAAAGCGTGACCGTCCCATTGAGATTGAACCGGATTGGGTACACCTCGGCCAGAACGAGGATGGCTTTGCCATCAACCGCTATTTTGTTGACCACCCGGAGATGATTTTAGGCAGGCAGACCTCCGAAAGCACCCAATACGGCAAGCAGGATTTTACCGTTGTCCCCATTGAGGGGCTGGCACTTGCAGATCAGCTCCATGATGCCGTGAAAAACATTCGCGGCACCTATCAGGAGGCGGAACTGCCAGAGCTGGGCGAGGGCGAACAGATCGACACGTCTATCCCCGCAGACCCCAATGTGAAAAACTACTCCTACACCGTGGTGGACGGCGAGGTGTACTACCGGGAAAACAGCCGCATGGTCAAACCGGAGCTGAACGCCACCGCCGCCGAGCGTGTCAAGGGCATGGTCGCGCTGCGGGATTGTGTGAATGAGCTGATTGCCCTGCAAATGGACGAGTACAGCGCAGAAAGCCGGATTCAGGAAGCGCAGGCCGAGCTAAACCGCCTCTATGATGCGTTCTCCGCAAAACACGGCCTAATCAATGAGCGTGCGAACCGTCTTGCGTTCTCTGACGATTCCTCTTACTACCTCCTGTGTTCGCTGGAAGTGCTGGATGACGACGGAAAGCTGGAGCGCAAGGCGGATATGTTCCATAAGCGCACCATCAAGCAGCAGCGCAGCGTAGATTCTGTGGATACCGCCAGTGAAGCCCTTGCTGTCTGCATCGGAGAAAAAGCCTGCGTCGATCTCAGCTTTATGGCCACCCTCATGGGCGGCAGCGAGAAAATCCCGCAGATCGTTGAGGATTTGAAGGGCGTCATTTACAAGGAACCAAACAGTGGCCCGTTTGACTTGGAGGACGGCGGCGAGCATTGGGCGAAGGGCTGGCAGACGGCGGACGAATATCTCTCCGGCAACGTCCGGCAGAAGCTCCGTACCGCGCAGCGCGTGGCAGCGCGCGACCCATTCTTTGCCGGAAATGTGGACGCCCTGATTGCTGCCCAGCCGAAAGACCTTGAAGCCAGTGAGATTGAGGTGCGGCTGGGTGCGACATGGTTTGATAAGAAGTACATCGAGCAATTCATGTACGAAACCTTTGAAACGCCCCGCTATCTGCGCGGACAGATCGAGATCAGCTATGTCCCGTACACCGCAGAATGGCAGGTTTCCCGCAAGAGCATGGTGCGCTACAACGACGTGGCGGCATTCACCACCTACGGCACAGACCGCGCCAGCGCCTACCGGTTGCTGGAGGATGCGCTGAATCTCCGCGATATTCGCATCTACGATACCATTGAGGACGCAGACGGACGGGAGCGCCGTGTCCTCAACGCCAAGGAAACCACCCTTGCCGCGCAGAAGCAGCAGCTTATCCGGGATGCGTTCAAGGACTGGATTTGGAAAGACCCGGAGCGGCGCGAAACGCTGGTACGGCAATACAACGAGGAAATGAACAGCACTCGTCCCCGCGAGTATGACGGCAGCCACATCGTTTTCTCCGGTATGAACCCGGAAATCACCCTCCGAGAGCATCAGAAAAACGCCATCGCCCATGTGCTGTACGGCGGGAATACGCTGCTGGCACACGAAGTTGGCGCGGGAAAAACCTTTGAAATGGTAGCCTCTGCGATGGAATCCAAGAGGTTGGGACTGTGCCAGAAATCCATTTTTGTCGTGCCGAACCATCTGACGGAACAGTGGGCGTCCGAGTTTTTGCGGCTCTACCCTTCGGCCAACATCCTTGTCACTACCAAGAAGGACTTTGAAACCCACAACCGCAAGAAATTCTGCGCCCGTATCGCCACCGGCGACTATGACGCTGTTATCATCGGCCACTCGCAGTTTGAGCGTATTCCCATCAGCCCGGAGCGGCAGGAACAGCTCCTTCACCAGCAGATTGAGGAAATCACCGATGGTATTCAGGATACCAAGCTCGCAGGCGGCAACAGCTTTACCATCAAGAGCTTGGAGCGCACGAAAAAGGGGCTGGAGGCGCGGCTGAAAAAGCTGCAAGCCAGCGACCGCAAGGATGATGTGATTTACTTTGAACAGCTCGGCGTAGACAGGATGTTTGTGGACGAGTCGGACAATTATAAAAATCTTTTCCTCTATACAAAGATGCGCAACGTGGCAGGGCTTTCCACCACCGATGCGCAGAAATCCTCGGATATGTTCTCAAAGTGCCGCTACATGGATGAGCTGACCGGCGGGCGCGGCGTGGTATTTGCCACCGGCACCCCGGTTTCCAACTCCATGACAGAGCTTTACACCATCCAGCGCTATTTGCAGCATGACCGGCTGCAAGAGATGGGTATGGGCCACTTTGATTGCTGGGCAAGCCGCTTTGGTGAAACCACCACCGCGCTGGAGCTTGCCCCGGAGGGAACCGGCTACCGGGCAAGGACGCGCTTTGCAAAATTTTTCAACTTGCCCGAATTGATGAATCTGTTCAAAGAGGTCGCCGACATCAAAACGGCGGATCAGCTCCACTTACCCACGCCGGAGGTTGCGTATCACACCATCGCCACCAAACCCACGCAGATCCAGCAGGACATGGTGAAAGCCCTCTCGGAACGAGCGTCCAAGGTACACAGCGGTGCGGTCAGCCCGGATGTGGACAATATGCTCAAAATCACCTCGGACGGACGCAAGCTGGGGCTTGACCAGCGCATCATCAATCCCATGCTCCCCGACGAAGAAACCACCAAGGTCAATCAGTGCGTGGCGAACATTCTCCAATACTGGCGTGACGGCGAGGAGGAAAAACTGACACAGCTTGTGTTTTGCGACATTTCTACGCCAAAGACCACGCCCTCGCAGCGGGCGGCAAAGGCTTCCCCCGGTACGCTGGACAGCCCGGAAATCCATGCGCTGGAGAGCGCGATTTCATTGGAGGAAAGCACGGAAACGCCGTTCACGGTCTATGAGGATGTGCGCCAAAAGCTCATTGACGCCGGTATGCCCCCGGAACAGATCGCGTTCATCCACGATGCCAATACGGAGGTCAAAAAGCGGGAACTGTTCGCAAAGGTACGCAGCGGTCAAGTGCGCGTCCTGATGGGCAGCACGGCCAAAATGGGCGCGGGCACCAACGTGCAGGATCGTTTGGTCGCACTTCACGATTTGGATTGCCCGTGGCGTCCCCGTGATCTCACGCAGAGAAAAGGCCGTATCGAGCGTCAGGGCAATCAGAACAAGCTCGTTCATGTCTGCCGCTATGTGACCGAAGGGACGTTTGACGCCTACCTCTGGCAAACGGTGGAGAATAAACAGAAATTCATCTCTCAGATCATGACCTCAAAATCTCCAGTTCGCTCCTGTGAGGACGTGGACGCTACAGCGCTGTCCTTTGCGGAGATCAAAGCGCTATGCGCCGGTGATCCCCGCATCAAAGAGCGCATGGATTTGGACATTGAGGTGTCCAAGCTCAAAATTATGAAAGCAGACCACAACAGCAAGCAATTCCGCTTGGAGGACAGTCTGCTGAAATACTTCCCGGAAAAGATAGAGGAACACAAGGGCTTTGTTCGTGGGCTGGAGGCGGATATGCAGACCCTCGCGGCGCATCCGCTCCCGGCAGAGGGCTTTGTCGGCATGGAGATTCGCGGCGACCGGCTCACTGATAAGGAAAACGCCGGTGCCGCGTTGCTGGATACCTGCAAGGAGGTCAAGGGCAAAGACCCGGTACAGATCGGCAGCTATCGCGGCTTTACCATGTCCGTTGCTTTTGATTCCATGTGGAAAACGTACACGCTGACGCTGAAAGGCCAGATGACCCATCGTGTTGAACTCGGTTCGGATGCCAGAGGCAACCTTGTCCGCATCGAGAACGCGCTGGATAAAATGCCGGAGCGTCTGCGCAGCGTTCAGGAGCAGCTTGAAAACCTCTATAACCAGCAGGCGGCGGCAAAGGCCGAGGTCGGTAAGCCGTTCCCGCAGGAGCAGGAGCTGGCCGCAAAAACTGCGCGGCTCATTGAGTTGGATATGGAGCTGAATCTGGACGGCAAGGGACAGCCGCAGCCTGAGCAGGCGATTGCAAAATCGACGCGGCCTTCCGTTCTGGACAGGCTGAAAGCGCCGCCCGTTCATGGCGCACCGGAAAAGCCCCACAAAAAAGAAATGGAGGCACGATAATGAAAAATCTCCCCGTTTACAAGCACCCGGCATCCTATGCCAGAGAGCATGACGAGCTTGCTGCCTACCGCGCCTCCAATCAGGCGAACGCAGCCTGCAAGGAAGCTATCGAAGCCGCCATCCGCGACCACTACCGGGATAACCGGCTGGATACAGCAGCGGTCGATCAGGTAGTGCAGCAGTTCGGCTATGACCGCACGTTCCATGTCCTTGCCATTACCGTCTGTCAAGCGGATTGGGACAGACGGTATTCACCCGACAACCGGGCATGGGCAAACGCCATGTCCATCCCCGCCAATCCCGACACATGGGGTACTGACCGCAACTGCTATCTGGCCGTCAACAGCCATCCCGGTCTGGTGGATCTGTTTCTCAGCCAGACCCGCAAAGCCTACGCACAGGAGCGGCAGAAAACCTCTGTCCGGGATAAGCTCAAAAAGCCGCCTGAAACAACTTCGCCGAAAATTTCGGCGAAGTCCAAAGCCCCGGAGCGCTGAGCGATGGCAAAGCGCAAACGGGATATTCAGCTCAAATTCCGCGTCACGCCGCAGGAGCGGGAAATGATTGAAACGAAGATGGCGCAGTTCGGCACCACCAACATGGCGGCGTATCTCCGCAAGATGGCGATTGACGGATATGTGGTGAAGCTCGACCTTCCGGAGCTGCGGGAGCTGGTGTCCCTGCTTCGGTATTCCAGCAACAACCTCAACCAGCTTACCCGCCGCGCTCACGAAACAGGCCGCATCTATGAGGCCGATTTGGAGGACATTCAGCAAAGTCAGGAACGGATATGGACGGCGGCAGAGAAAATCGTTTCCTCGCTGGCGGCGCTGAAATAAGTCGCAGGGGCGGCGGTCACTCCGCCGCCCCTGTTCACACAAAGCAAAAGCCTCGCATTGTTGCAAAGCGCGCGCTGTCATGGTATTCTGATATTAGAAAAGCATAACGTCTTTGAAAAGGAGGCCGTCAAATGTCTATTCTGAAAATTATCCTTGTGCCGCTATCGCTTATCCTGTCCCTGTTCGTCTGGCTGTGCGCGGGGCTGCTGTCTTGCTCCGGCTTCGTGTTCAAGCTGGCAAGCGGCCTGCTCTCCCTGTTGGCCATCGCCGTGATGATTACCTACTCTGTAAAAAACGGCATTATCCTCCTTGTGCTGGCGTTCCTGATCAGCCCGATGGGACTTCCGCTGCTGGCGGTGCAGGGGCTGGGCAAACTGCAAGGCGCAAACGCCGCCATGAAAAACTTCATTCATAGTTAAAGCGCAAGCCGGGGCGAACGCCTCGGCTTGCTTTTTCATAAATACTGTTTTTGATTTTACTCAAAGAGATTGTAAAAACCACCTCTCTGTGCTATAATGTCTACGAACGTTAGAGAGGTGAGCATTATGAAGCACTATGAGAAGCTACTGGAATTAGGCTGTTTCAGCAAAAACGATCTGGAGCAGATTACCGGCAGCGAAGCTGCGGCCAAATGGCTTTGCCGGGAGTATCAAAAGAAAGGCTACATTGAGCGCGTAAAGCGGGATTTGTATGTTGCTATCAGCCTGGAAACTCAACAGCCCATTGCCAACCGCTATGTGATCGCCTCTCACATCAGTAACGATGCCGCCGTGTCGTATCACAGCGCGTTCGAGTTTTATGGTTACAGCAATCAGGTCTTTTACGAAACGCAAGTGACCAGCGAGAGCCGGTTCCGGGATTTTGAATACGACGGCGTGACATACCGGCGGATTGCCCCGCGCATTACTGGCGGTATCACCGAGATAAACGGCACCCGTGTCACAACGCTGGAGCGGACGGTGATTGATTCTATCAATCTGTTTGAGAAAATCGGTGGGCTGGAAGAACTTTTGCGTTGCCTTGCGCTGATCCCCGCGCTGGATGAAGCAGCGCTTTCGGCCTGCCTCGCGGAGTATGAAAGCGGCTTTCTCTATCAAAAAACGGGCTATATTCTGTCCGCCTTTGCAGCCAGCCTCGGCCTCTCTGATAGTTTTTTCGCCATGTGCAAATCGCACCTCCCGAAAGGAAAATCCTATTTATCAAGCGAGAGCCACGGCTTCATCTGGCACGAGGACTGGAAGCTGTATGCGCCGAATAATCTGATGCACATGATAGATAAAGGGGTAACAGACTATGATGCAATTTGACAGAATGACCTTGGGCAAGAAAGCCCGTGAATTGGGCTTCGTCCGTGATACCTTTGAAAAGGTTTGCCGTCTGGCCGATGTGCTGGATTTTATTCAAAAGGATGAGCTGCTTTCCAACGCGCTGGCGCTGAAAGGCGGAACGGCCATTAACCTGACTATCTTCAATTTACCCCGGCTGTCTGTTGACATCGACATGGACTTTTCTGAGAATGTTCCCCGCGAAGAAATGCTTGCAATACGGAAGCAGATCACGGAGCGGATCAGTAAATACATGACCGCCGCAGGGTATCATCTGAGCCAGAAATCCAAAACATATCACGCTCTGGACTCCTTTGTTTATGAGTATCAAAATACTGGCGGGATGAAAGACAACCTCAAAATCGAGATCAATTATATGCTTCGCTGCCATGTGTTAGCGCCGGTGCGCAGGACGGTCAATCTGCCTTGGCTGGAACAGGAGCTTACTGTTTTGAGCGTCGATCCGCTGGAAATCTACGGTTCAAAGATCGTTGCACTTCTCAACCGCGCAGCTCCCCGCGACCTCTATGACATACATACAATGATGGAGTATGGATTGTTTGACGAATCGCAGGAACCCATGCTGAAAAAGTGCGTCATGTTTTATAGCGCCATTGGCTCCGACAACGTTCCAGACCGATTCCATTTTGAGCAGATCGCCTCGGTGTCCCAGCAGCGTGTCAAAACCGACCTTATCCCGGTGCTGCGTCGTGGCACTTGGTTCGATGCGCAGCAGGCGCATGAACAGGTCATCGCCTATCTGGAAAAACTGCTGACGCCGGACGAACGGGAGCTTTCCTTCTGGACTTCGTTCGGCCAGCAGGAATATCACCCGGAGCTGCTTTTCCAAGACGCAGATATTCTCACTCGTATCGGGCAGCATCCGATGGCACTCTGGAAATGCAGCGATAGGCAGAATAAGCCCGCAGCAGAAACGGACTGAGGCCAGTATGAAGAAGCACGGACATTACTGTAAAATCTGCGGCGAGTATAAGGCAAACGAAAAATTCTCTGGCAAAGGTCATGCTGCCCACATCTGCAAAACCTGTTCTACTCTGCCACCGGAAAAGAAAGCTGAGATGCTGGCAATCAACCGGCTGCTGAATCTTCCGTGGCAGCTTTCCAAAGAACAAAAAGATTGGTTAAGGCGCAGGACGCATGATCGCCGCACCGAGGTCAAAGCACTTGCCCAGCAGCAATACGAAGTACGTTTTGGATACACGCACACTTGTGATGAGCTGGATGATGCAGAAGAAATAGAATAGTGTAAAGCGGTCTGCTACGGCAGGCCGTTTTACTTTTCAAGGAGGTGTCCAACATGGCAACCACGCGCCTGATGCCTCTGCACACCGGCAAAGGCCGCACGGTGGGACAGGCCATCAGCGCTATCATCGACTACACCGAAAATCCGCAAAAGACAGACGGCGGCAGGCTGATAACAAGCTGGCAGTGCGACAGCAGGATCGCCGATGCCGAGTTCCTTTTCGCCAAAAATCAATACACCCAAAAGACCGGCAGAGTGCGCGGCGAGGATGATGTGATCGCCTACCATCTGCGGCAATCCTTTGTTCCCGGAGAAATCACAGCGGAGGAAGCGAACCGTTTGGGCTGTGAGCTGGCCAAGCGCTTCACCAAAGGCAATCACGCCTACATTGTCTGCACCCATATCGACAAAGTTCACATTCACAATCATGTGATTTGGAACTCCACCGCACTCAGCCAGACCCGGAAATTCCGAAACTTTTGGGGCAGCAGCCGCGCCGTGCGGCGGCTCAACGATACCATCTGCATCGAGAACGGCTACTCCATCGTGGAGAATCCTAAGCGCCACGGCAAGAGCTACAACAAGTGGCTGGGCGACAAAAAGAAGCCCTCCCACCGGGAGCGAATCTGCGCGGCCATTGACGATGCGCTGACACAAAAGCCCGATAGCTTTGAAACGCTGCTGGAGCTGCTGCGGCAGGCCGGGTATGAGGTCAAGGGCAAAAAAGTCCCATCCCTGCTGGGCGGCGAACAGAAAAAGTCCATTCGCATGGATACCCTCGGCGACGGTTATACTCCCGCAGATCTCCGCGCGGTGATTGCAGGTGAAAAGGCGCATACGCCACGAAAGAACGCCGCCACACCGGTCAAACCGGAAAAGCGCAGCGGGAATCTGCTGGTAGACATTCAGGCCAAATTACGCGCTGGCAAGGGTGCCGGTTATGCGCGTTGGGCGACGTTGTTCAACCTGAAACAGATGGCACAGACGGTGGCCTATCTGCAAGACCATGAGCTTTTAGATTACGCCGTTCTCTCGGAGAAAGCGGCGGAAGCGTCCGCTCACTTCAATGAGCTTTCCGCAAGGATCAAGGCTGCGGAAACACGCATGGCCGAGATTGCGGTGCTGCGGGAGCATATTGTCAATTACGCCAAGAGCCGCGATACCTACGTTGCCTATCGCAAGGCCGGATACTCCAAGAAATTTCTTGCAGAGCATGAAAGCGAGATCACGATCCACAAGGCCGCAAAGAACTATTTTGATGGACTGGGCTTCAAGAAGCTGCCCACCATCAAGGCGCTGAATACCGAGTACGCCGAGCTGCTGGCGGAGAAGAAATCCGTCTACACCGACTACCGCAAGGCCCGCGAGGAAATGAAAGAGCTGCTGACGGCCAAGGCCAATATCGACCGTATTCTGGAGCTGGATAAGGAGCAGGAGGAAGCGAATGAACGACGGGAAAAAGAGGCGGAGCAGCGCTGAGCTGCCTGCCCATAAGCGATTTGAAAAATCGCGCAGCCGATGGATTTATCCATCGTTCCAGAACACAGTTTTTGTGTTCTGAGGGGATTGGGGCAACGCCCCAACAAGCATGAAACAGGCGGGCTCCGTGTAAACGGAATCCGCCTGTTTTCGCAAAGTGGGTACCGCTTTGCATTGCTTGCCGCTTTCTTGCCCCCCGTTCGCACCCCCGTATTTCCCCCTCTACCCATACTACAATCCGAACAGGGCGTTTTGCCCAGATTTCGGAGTATTTTTTCAAAAAATACCGCTTTTATCCGTAACATTTCTCTGAACACTTCGCCGGATGCCTTGTGTTTCTTCGGATATTCGTATATAATGTATCGTGTTGAGTATTATCCATGCGGAGGTGCGGTATGAACGGGATCAAGGGCTATATCTCC
>OLQH01000295.1_pt1 | contig 57197 bp, 60 predicted proteins | sample 1672671 | NCBI WGS metagenome assembly OLQH01 (sample SAMEA3136712, study PRJEB25190) | human gut metagenome
GCTTTGGTGCGTATTTGACTGTGATGATAATAAAGATTCTGAGCTTCAGGCAGCACCTTTAAAAGATAATATTACGGCGAAAGAAGTTGGAAAGTTAATGATTTATAGGTATAATGAAGTTTATATCACAAAGGAAACCTGTTAGTAATTCCATAGCCAAGTATTTAGTGTAGAAAATGAGTACAGTGATCTATCAGCCAAGAAATGAGGAAACGGATGGAAGGATGATTTTTAATGATATATTTGAGCAGTTTTAAGTTGAGCGATTGCCAGATAGGTAATCCTAATATTTATCCGTATTGTGTTTTTAGGGGGAAATATATTGAACCTTTTGTATTTGCTCCCATTACAGTCTTTTACGGGAACAATGGTTCCGGGAAATCCACATTATTAAATATTATTGCCAACAAGTTAGGGTTAAAAGGTAAGGAGAATGCAGCAAGCAATTCTTATGGAATAAGAAATTATTGTGACGTATTTTCTTCAGAATGTTCTTATAGCCTGGGCGAAGATGAGTTTGGCCGAGAGATAAGATATTTACCAAAGAATAGCCGCTATATTAAAAGTGAAGATATTCTGTATGAAGTGAAGAAAATTCAGCAGAAACAAGTGTTATCCGAAGGAATGTTATACGACTATGTAAAAAGAGGAATGAAGAAAGAGGAGGCAGAAAAGTATTTAAAGTCAAAGGAAGGATTCAAGCAGAGGGAGTATATCCTGTTTGCCCAGGAAAAATATTCTAATGGTGAGACTTCCATGCAGTATTTTGATGAGTTTTTACAACCGGAAGCTTTGTATTTATTAGATGAGCCTGAAGTCTCTCTTTCTCCGGCAAATCAAGTGGCATTAGCTGAAGAAATCAACAAAATGGCGAGACTGTTAGATTGCCAGTTTATTATTGCAACACATTCGCTGTTTATGCTGGGAACTTTGAACGCAAAAATATATAATATTGATTCAAAAGAGTATGATATTACGAAATGGAGCGATTTGGAGAATGTACGATTTTTTTATGAGTTTTTCAAAAAGAGAGAAAGGGAATTTGGGTAAAAAGTGGAGGAGTTAAGATGATAGAAATAACTGGCTGGATGAAAGGATTTTTGCAAAAGTTAGATAACATTTTCGGAAAACGCGTGTTTTTTGTTGGGCTGCAAGGCAGTTATGGTCGTGGTGAAGCAACAGAAACAAGTGATATCGATGTGGTTGTAATACTGGATGAACTCACAGTAACGGATCTTCAAACATATAGCGCAATGCTGGATACACTGCCGCACAGAGAACTGATTTGTGGATTCCTCTCCGGTAAAGATGAAATTATGAACTGGGAACCATCGGATCTGTTTCAATTTTGCTATGACACCACGCCGATACAAGGAAGCCTTGATGAAGTTCTGACTTTGGTTGATGAAAGTGCTGTGAACCGGGCGATCAAAATCGGTGCCTGCAATATATTTCACGGCTGTGTTCATAATATGCTCTATGAAAAGAGCGAAGATATTTTGCGGGATCTGTATAAATCTGCCTCTTTTGTTGTACAGGCAATCGTTTTTAAGGAAACGGGGCGCTATATGAAACATCAGGAAGAACTGCTCGCAGTTGCAGCGCCGGATGAACAAACGATGATCCATACTTTTCTTTATTTGAAAAAGGGCGGCGAAGCAGATTTTATTCCGATGTCCGAAGCGTTGTTTGACTGGTCAAAGAAAGGGATTTTAATTTGATGCAATATATAAGACTTTACACAGAATCAAAGTCACTGAACAGTTATTATTACGAGGAACAGACTGGGGAAATCTTCCTGTTTGAGCAAAACAAAGGCGGGAGTGGACTTTCCGTTGGAATCATTGCAGGAATTTCACTTGTGATATTTGCATTTGTACGAAAAATGGAACAGCCAGTTTCTTTTGATGGAAATCTGCTGTATTGGATTTCCGCGGGAACTGGAGCGGCATTAGGCATTCTTATCGCCGGATATATGCTGGAACGTGCAAAAAGAAAGATTGAAAGAAAGGTAAGACCCTATTCCTGTGGACTGGAAGAAAAGCAGAAAATGGCAAAGCAGAATCACAGATATTTTTTTACATATGTTGTGCTGATCCTTATTATGGCGGGGGTATGTGCAGGTTACCGTTTTCTAATGCTCTGGGTTGTACCAGCTGTCCCGGTATACGCCTTTTTTAATTCATTGATGTGTCTGCTGACGGCTTTCATGATTATTGCTTTTGCAGGAAATCATCCGATAAAGGGATGGAGAATTGCAAGCAGAATACTGAAAACCAATGAAAACTAAGGGAGATGTTATTTTTGGAACGAAACAGATATCTTCAGATATGCAGGGAAAATGAATATGCTGCTTTGTATTATGACAATAAGGAAGGAAAGATAATACGATATAGAACAGAAAAACGTTTTTCATTTTCTTTGAAATATCAATTATGTATTCTGGTGACGCTGTATTTGGGGTATTTATTAAATGCTAAAGTTTATACGGCATTGACTCAAAATAGCTATTTGAAGCATGTCATTGTTTTTCTCTGTCTTGGTATCGGCTGTATTGGTTTATTATTTTTTGAAAATCAGATAGCAAAAAAGATAAAAAATAAGGGAACAGAAGTGCCGTATATTTTATCGGATGAATGGATGCTGAAAGGACAAAAAGACTTAAAAATGCAGAAAAGGATCATGGTGCTGTGGACTTTGATTTCCCTGGTCATATTGTTGATTTTTTATCGAACGAATCTTATGATAGTTTTAGTACTGTTTTTAGTTAGTGTGATTGCTTTATCCGCTATGGCTGCGGCAACAAGACCGATTTTACGGGCAAAATTGTATCAAAGATTAGAAAGAGAAAGCGATTGTTTGTAAAAATGTCTTGACCTGTACGCTGCGTACACGCTTATTGTATTCTCACAAGGGAGGTGTTTTCGATGTTATTAAATGAAATTGCAATGGAAGTCGGAATGACGAAGCGTGCAGTCAAGTATTATGAAGAAAAAGGATTGCTGTCAGTAAAGAAAGATAGCAATGGGTATCGCAATTACTCGGTACAGGATGTGGAAACATTAAAGAAAATTTCTGTATACAGGAAGCTCGGCATTGGCATTAAAGATATTCAGAGTCTTTTGGAAAGTGACGATAAAGGGATCCTTCTCCGCATTTATCAAGAAAAAATGCAGGAAAAAGTTTTACAGGAGTCAGAACTGGAAGCCTTGAAACAGTTTATAGAGAATGGTAACGCGGATCAGGCAAATGAGCGGCTGGATTACCAGACGGTTGAAAATGCGATTGAGTCTTTGCTGCCGGGAAAAGAATGGGGCTATTATTTAAAAAGTCATTTTAAGCCATTTCTCAATGTAAGGTTAAGAACTCCGGAACAGAAGCAGGCTCTGCGAAATATATTGGAATATTGTGATGAAACTACATTGAAAGTTCCTTTTATTATGAGGCTGGGTGTAAAGATAGCAGGCGGGATTATGCGGGAAAAAAGAACTGCAGATGAGATGATAGCCCGTTATCGTGATATGAGTGAAAGTGAATACGAAAAATTGAAAGAGGCGGTATGGAAAGGTGCTAAAATGAAAACTGGCATAATGAAATACCATCCGGCCTTTATTGCACAGCGGAAAATGCAGAAAGAATTTCGGGATAAGGGATATAATGATATTTTTCTTCCAAATCTGACGGTTCTCTCTCCGAAGTATGCAGAATATAAGAAATCCCTGGATGAGGTGAACGACAGAATGTGCAGAGAGCTTGGCATGTACTATGACAGCAGTTTCAACTTAGTTATAAAAAAGCGTGAGCGGGACAAGTAACTGGGCATTTTATACCCCACCTGCCGCTGTATGATAGAACTATCAAAGAAATCAAAATACAGCAAAGGCGAGGAGGGACAGAAATGTCAAAGAGATATTTTACCTTAACAGGGACGAAGCATTATTATGGATCTGATTTTCTGGAGAAGGGGATGAAGATCCGTCTGGAAAAGGAGCCGGATAATGCATATGACAGTGAGGCGATCCAGGTGAAAGCGGAAGGTCTGGGGAAGATCGGCTATGTGGCCAACAGTCCGTATACAGTACTGGGAGAGAGCATGAGTGCAGGGCGGTTATATGATAAGATAGAAAAAACGGCGTCTGCAAAGGTGGTCATGGTGACAGAAGCGGGCGTATTGTGCCGGGTTTGCAGGAAAAGTCTTATAGAAAACAGGGCACAGAAGGGGGAAGAAAGTTATGCCGAAGGGAGCGAATCAGAAGTTTAAATTATACAGACTAGGACAGATTATGCTCGAAAATACGGATGAGGATCATTTTCTTACGATGCCGGAGATCATAGCTGAACTGGAGAAATATGAGACTACGGCGGATCGGAAAAGTGTTTATGCAGATCTGCGGGATTTGGAAATTCTGGGGCTGGAGGTAGAGGGAAAAAAGGAGGGGAACCGGTATGGCTATCATGTGGTTGGCCGTCCGTTTGAGCTTCCGGAACTGAAACTGCTGGTGGATGCGATTCAGTCTTCTAAATTTATTACAGAGAAGAAGTCCAATGTTCTGATCCGGAAACTGGAAAAGCAGGTCAGTAAATACGAGGCGCAGAAATTGCAGAGACAGGTTTTTGTTTCCGGGCGGATCAAAACCATGAATGAAAGCATTTACTATACCGTGGATGTTATTCACGCCGCCATTTCCGGAAACAGGAAGATCCGTTTTCGGTATTACCAGTGGAATGTAAAGAAGGAACAGGAGCTGCGGCATGGAGGGGGATGGTATCATATCAGCCCCTGGGGGGTGTCCTGGGATGATGAGAATTATTATCTGGTAGGATTCGACTCAGAAGCGGGGAAGATTAAGCACTACAGGGTTGATAAAATGCTGCACGTGGAACTTTCAGGGGAAGCCCGCGAGGGGAAAGAGCATTTCAGCAGGCTGGACATGGCGGATTATGCAAAAAAGAGTTTCGGTATGTTCGGGGGGGGGAAGGAAGAATCGGTAAAAATGTCCGTGCATAACAGACTGGCAGGCATTATGATTGACCGTTTTGGCAAGGATATTATTATGATTCCATCTGATGCGGAGCATTTTATGGTGCGGGTAAATGTGCATGTCAGCAGACAGTTTCTGGGATGGATTGTTTCTTTGGGAGAAGAGGTGAAGATTCTCTCACCGGAAAGTGTGACTGAGCAGATGAAAGATGAGATAGACAGGCTGACACGGCAATATAAATAAGCTTTTTCTGCTTGCCATATTCTGGATTTTTGATACAATATCTAAGGACGGAAAATGTACGGTATGGAGAGGCAGAAAAAATGTTTGATTGTGGAGATCTGGAACAGATGCCGGAGGGTGGATACTGTTTTGGGAATAAAACTTATATCAGAGATCAGCTGCGGGAACTTGTCGATGGGGATATCTTGGTGATGAATGCCCGGAAAGTAGGGATGAATGTAGAGCCCCGGGCCTGTGTTATCTTGTACCAGGGACGCAATATAACTGCTTCTCTGACGGACGCGCTTATGAGGGAGAACCGGTTGAAGATAGCGGAAAGCGGCGATCTGCTTTTTTGCAGCGGGAAACAAGCGAAAGACTGGACCCTCTGGGATCTGGAGAAAAGCGGGGGATATTTGGAACTGAAGTAGCCGCTTTGGAAGCTGCAGGAGAATATTCGGGATTGTCTGCTGAAATGTGATTCCTTTGAAGGCGAAGTATATCAGCTCTGTTTTAAGGAGAGCGATTATGAGCCGGGCCTGACGGAGATGGAAAGATGGTCCGGTATGTCAGCATTTATGATGGCAGCTTAAAATACAGCAATAATATTACAAACAGTCTGATAGAAAAACTGATAGATCTGGAACTGCTCTATGAGAAAGGCGGGGTATACCTCCCCAGGGACAGCGCGGAAGCGGATGTAGGGGGGGACTATCAGGCTGTACAGGCTATTTTCAATCTGCTCAAATTTCTTATTCCCCTTCTGGCGGCAGCCGGCCTTGTGTGGATGTTTTTCGGTAACGTGGCAGCTGTGCTGCTGCTGGCAGGAGGAACGGTTTATTATGCGGTGATGCGGTACCGGGTTTCTCATTATACAAGAACCCAGCGCTGGAAAGGGGAGAATCTGGAGGTGCGGATCTTCTATATTGTGAAATGGGCGGCGCTTACGGTTCTGGGACTGTATGTAGGAGTGATACTGCTGAATGGGATCGGATTTCTGGTTCCCGTTCTGATTCTTTTGTATGCGGTCGGAAACTATAAAAAAAGATATGGACGGCATTGAGAATAGAAAGAAAATATCCGGAAAAACTGACAAAAGAAAGAGACTGTGCTATAATTAAATCATCAATTAGAAAAGGGGGCCACCGATAGAAAAAGTGACTCCTTTTTTGTTTCACAGAGAAGGTGTGTTTCGGGGAAGAAAATGCCGCACCCCGTGCTGGCAGAAAGGAGAGTGGACATGAAAAATTATTCGGAAGATGCAGACAGGCAGTACCATATTCAGGTGGCAGAAGGAGAAGTGGGCCGTTATGTTATTTTGCCGGGAGATCCCAAACGGTGTGAGAAGATTGCACAGTATCTGGATCATCCGGTGCAGATCGCAGATAACAGAGAATATATTACTTATACGGGAACGCTGGACGGAATCAGGGTCAGTGTGACGTCCACCGGGATCGGGGGACCTTCTGCATCGATCGCGATGGAAGAACTGTATCGCTGCGGGGCAGATACCTTCGTCCGCATTGGAACCTGCGGCGGCATACAGCCGGAGGTGAAGAGCGGTGATATTGTGATTGCCACCGGGGCAGTCCGCATGGAAGGAACCAGCCGGGAGTATGCGCCGCTGGAATTTCCCGCAGTAGCTGATCTGGCGGTGACGAATGCGCTTGTGGAGGCAGCGGGAAAGAAAGGTTATCCTTTTCATACCGGGGTGGTTCAGTGCAAGGATTCTTTTTACGGACAGCATGAGCCGGAGATCAAACCGGTCAGCTATGAACTGATGAATAAATGGGAGGCGTGGAAACGCCTGGGATGCCTGGCTTCTGAGATGGAGTCGGCGGCGCTTTTTGTGGTGGCCAGTTATCTTAAGGTAAGAGTGGGCTCCTGCTTTCTGGTGGTGGCAAACCAGGAGAGAGAGAAGCTGGGACTGGAGAATCCGGTGGCACATGATACAGACCGGGCGATTCGGATAGCGGTGGAGGCAGTCCGGAATCTGATCCGGGCGGATCAGGCAGGGAAAGGCGGAGAAAAAGATGGATAGAAAGGAAATTTTAGAGCATGTGGATCACACACTTCTGGCACCCGGAGCAGTCTGGGCGGAGATCAGGCAGGTCTGTGATGAGGCGGTGGAATATGAGACGGCTTCTGTATGCATTCCGCCGGGATATGTAAAGCAGGCTGCCGCTTATCTGGAAGGGAAGATTCCGGTGTGTACGGTGATTGGATTTCCCAACGGGTATATGACAACAGAGGCGAAGGAATTTGAAGTCCGGGATGCTATTGCGAACGGGGCTTCTGAGATAGATATGGTGATCAACATCGGCTGGCTGAAAGATAAAAAATATGGACAGATCGAAGAAGAGATCCGTCTGCTGAAAAGGAGCTGCGGGCAGAAAATTCTGAAGGTGATTATAGAGACCTGCCTTCTTACAGAAGAAGAGAAGATTAAAATGTGTGAGATCGTAACTGCAGCCGGAGCGGATTATATTAAGACTTCCACCGGTTTTGCCGGGGGTGGTGCCACTTTTGAGGATGTGCGTCTTTTTGCCGCACATGTGGGAACGAAGGTGAAGATCAAGGCAGCCGGCGGGATTTCTTCCCTGGAGGATGCGGAAAAATTTCTGGAACTGGGAGCAGATCGTCTGGGAACCAGCCGTATAATCAGGCTGATCCGACAGGAGGAGACTTCCGGATATTAGAGGGGAGGCAGGATGGGATGGAAAAAAGACAGGTGGAAGAGATGATAAATCTTGCCCTGGAGCAGCTGAAATTTTCCTATGCGCCCTATTCCGGATTTCGGGTAGGAGCCCTGCTCCGGACGAAGAAGGGAAAATATTATACCGGATGCAACATCGAGAATGCGGCTTATACGCCCTCTAACTGTGCGGAGCGCACGGCGTTTTTCAAGGCGGTGAGCGAGGGAGAGCGGGAATTTGAAGCAATCTGCATTGTGGGGGGAAAAGAGGGGATCGTGACAGAATATACGGCGCCCTGCGGAGTCTGCCGTCAGGTGATGATGGAATTCTGTGATCCGAAAACTTTTCAGATCATTCTGGCATCAGGCCCGGAACAGTATAGGATTTTTACGCTGGAGGAACTTCTGCCGCAGGGATTTGGACCGGAGAACCTGGCGTAGAGAATAGGAAATGAGGTAAGAAAAATGGACAGATATGGAAGAATTTTTGTGATTGTGCTGGATTCTCTGGGGATCGGCGCACTGCCGGATGCAGATCAGTTCGGCGATGTGGGGGCAGATACCTTCGGGCATATTTTAGACCGCATGGGGAGGATAGAAATCCCCAATCTGAGAAAGCTGGGGATGCTGAATCTGCACAGCGGAGGGGAGATGAAAGGGGTGGAGAAACCTCTGGGACGCTATACCCGCCTGGCAGAGACGAGCAGTGGAAAAGATACCATGACGGGGCACTGGGAGATCATGGGGATCCGGACGGAGAAGCCGTTTAAGACATTTACAGAGCACGGTTTTCCGCCGGAACTGATTGCGGAACTGGAAAAGCAGTGCGGGAAAAAGGTGATTGGAAATAAGAGTGCCAGCGGGACAGAGATTATAGAGGAACTGGGAGAAGAAGAGATCCGCACAGGCGCGATGATCGTCTATACCTCTGCGGATTCTGTGCTTCAGATCTGCGGAAATGAGGAGACCTTTGATCTTCAGAATCTGTATCGCTGCTGTCAGATCGCCCGGGAGATCACCATGAAAGATGAATGGCGGGTCGGACGGGTGATCGCCCGCCCCTATGTAGGGAAGAAAAGAGGGGAATTTAAACGAACCAGCAACCGGCATGACTATGCCCTGAAACCTACGGGGGCAACGGCCTTAAATGCTCTGAAAGATGCTGGGCTGGATGTGATCAGCGTGGGAAAGATCAATGATATTTTCTGCGGAGAAGGAATTACGGAGGCATACCATTCAGACAGCTCTGTTCACGGGATGGAGCAGACGATCGAACTGAGCAAAAAGGATTTTAAAGGGCTTTGTTTCACGAATCTGGTAGACTTTGATGCGCTGTGGGGGCACAGAAGAGATGTGAAGGGATATGCGGAGGAGATTGAAAAATTTGACCGGAACCTGGGGATTCTGCTGGAAAATTTAAAAGAGGATGATCTGGTGATCCTCACTGCAGATCATGGAAATGATCCGACCTATACCGGAACAGACCACACCCGGGAGTATGTCCCCATGGTTGCTTACGGAAAGAAAATGAAAGAGGGCGGTCTTATCAAAGAACAGCCCACCTTTGCGGCTATCGGTGCAACGGTAGCGGATAATTTTAAAGTTTCCATGCCGGAGGGCACCATTGGAAGTTCCATGCTGGAAGAGCTGCTCTGAGAAAAGAAAGAAAAGAGGTTATTTATGAATCAGGTATACGAAAAATTAATGACATGTGTGGCAAGCATAAGGGAAAAGATTGATTTTAAGCCGGAAATCGCGCTGATCCTGGGTTCCGGGCTTGGCGATTATGCAGATGAGATCCAGATTGAACAGACGATCAGTTATACGGAGATCGAAGGATTCCCAACATCGACAGTAGCCGGACACAAGGGGAGATTTGTTTTCGGGTATGTAAAAGGAGTTCCCGTGGTGATCATGCAGGGAAGAGTTCATTATTATGAGGGCTATCCCATGTCGGATGTAGTGCTGCCCACCCGCCTGATGGGAATGCTGGGAGCCAGGAAACTGATTCTGACCAATGCGGCGGGCGGAATAAATTTTGATTTTAAAGCGGGAGACTTTATGATGCTGACCGATCATATCACAACGGGGATCCCCAGTCCGCTGATCGGAGCCAACCTGGAAGAACTGGGACCCAGATTTCCGGATATGAGTCAGGTTTACAGCCTCCGTATGCAGGAGATCATCCGGGATACGGCAAAGGAAATGGGGATCCCTCTGCGGGAAGGTGTTTATGTCCAGCTGACGGGGCCGAATTACGAGACGCCGGCTGAGATACGCATGTGCCGAAACTGGGGCGGAGATGCAGTTGGAATGAGCACTGCCTGCGAGGCGATGGCTGCCCGCCATATGGGAATGGAAATCTGCGGTATTTCCTGCATTACCAATCTGGCGGCGGGAATGACGAAGGAAGAATTAAACCATGCCGAGGTGCAGGAGACTGCGGATCGGGTGGCAAAGCAGTTTAAAGAGCTGATTACCGGTATTATCAGCAGAATATAAATTCAGGAAAAAGAAAAAACGGGCGGCTTCGGAAATAGTACCAAAATAAGGTGATCACTTTTGGCAACTATTTCGGGGCCGCAGCCATTGACAGAGATTGGAGAACAGCTGTATAATACAGACAGATTCAAATATATAAAAAAATGTATATTGAGAGAAAGGGGGGGGAGGCTGCCATGCAGACAGATGCCAGACAGGTTTTATATCAGAAAAAGGGCGTTACCATAAGTAAAGTGGCTTCCAGCCTGCTCTCAAGAAATTGCGGCGACCGCATTCCTCCGATCTCTTATTATGAAAAGGAGTATGGGGTTTCCCGGGGAACGGTTCAGAACGCGTTTCAGTATTTAAAAGAGATGGGAGCTGTGCAGCTGGTATCTCATGGCCATCTGGGAACTTATATCGAACGGATTGATTATGTAAAACTTCAGGACTGTACGCTGGTAAAAGAGATGCTGGGGATCATGCCTCTTCCGTATTCCAGAACGTATGAGGGATTTGCTACGGCCATTTATGAACAGCTGAAGGACTATCGGTTTAATATGGCCTATGCCCGCGGGGCGGCAGGCAGGATCCAGCTGGTGGAGGCGGGCAGCTATCAGTTTGCAGTCTGTTCTCAGTATGCGGCAGAATATGCCATTGCCCAGGGAAGAGAGATTGAGATTGCTATGAATTTTGGACCGGGCAGTTTTCTTTCCAAGCACGTTCTGGTGCTGGGAGAGCAGTTTTCGGGCGGGATCCGGGACGGTATGAGGGTCGGATATGACCGGGATTCCCTGGATCAGAGTGAGATTACCAAGAATCTGATCAAAGGAAAAAAAGTAAAGCTGGTAGATATTCGTATCCAGCAGACGCTTTCTGCCATTGAGGATGGGGTAATTGATGCAGGGATCTGGAATTATGATGATATTATTGAGAATCAGTCACTGAACCGCCTGCATATGGAATTTCTGGAAGAAGACGAATACAACAGTAAGTTTTCAGCTGCAGTAATCGTAGTGCAGAAGGGAAATCTGTCACTGATCGAATTTCTGAAAAAGAATATTCGCAGAGAGTATACGTTGACTATTTTGGAAAAGGTGAGAAGAAGAGAGATGCATCCATCGTATTAAACGCTCTTCTTTTTAATGAAATATACAAAAAAATGTACATTGAAAGGAAAAGGGACAGTTTTATGAGACAGGAATTAGAAGAAAGAATTTCAATTTTGGAACAGAGCGGCGTGATCAGCAAGAAGGTGGCGGATTATTCGAGGAGAGCGGCAGAGCTGGTACTTGCTGAAGCAGAGGATGCGGCGCAGGAGAAGATGGAGATGTTTATTACCCATCTGGCTATGGCGGGAAAGCGGGCAGAAGAGGGAACAGAAGAAAATCCGATGGATCCGGAAATTCTGGAAAGTCTGAGAGAAGAACCGGTTTATGAGAGGGCAGTCCGCCTTCGTGACCGTCTGCTGGAAGAGACCGATCTTTCATTTCCCGAGGCGGAACAGGACTTTTTGTCCGTTCATATATGCAATCTTTTATCATAAGAAGGAGGAGGAAAGACTATGAAAATTGTAGTAGGAGGACAGATCGACAAGGAAGATATTGCTTCGATCGTCAGAAAAGAACTGGGGGATCAGGCGGAGGTTACCGTCAAAGGGGATCTGGATGCCACCATGGGTATGAAGGCCGGACAGTATGATTATTATCTGGGAGCCTGCAATACAGGGGGTGGCGGAGCCCTGGCAATGGCGCTTGCGATTCTGGGAAAAGCCAGCTGTGCGACGGTGTCCATGCCGGGACAGATCTGCAGCGAGGAGGAGATTCGGGAAGAGGTAAAAAAAGGAAAGGTAGCTTTTGGATTCACTGCGCAGCATAAAGAAGAGGTAGTTCCGCTGCTTTTAAAGGCACTTACAGATAAAGAGGGAGGATTGTTATGAAGTATATTGTAATTGCGCTGATCGGTGCGCTGGCGTCGGTGCTGTCGAATAAAGGAATTGCTGTTTTTAACGACGGATTCCGGCCCATTGTGGGACAGTATTTTAATAAGGAAATTTCCAAAAAAGAGCTGGCAGCTATGAGTTTTGCTATCAGTTTCGGCCTTGTGATCGGATTTGGCATTCCTACATCTATCGCAGCCAGTATCATTTTGATTCATTGTCTGCTTCTTACCACAGATATGATTGGTTCTTTCTGTCCCGATACCAAAGCGGGAACGATTCTTTCCGCTGCAATCGGAGCTGGATATGGACTGGCAATTCTGGCCGGGCTGGAATTTATTGTAGATCTGTTTGCAAAAATGCCCTATAACTTCACCAGTGATCTGGGAAGTGTATCTGGCTATGTGACCGTAGCTTTTGCAGTTTTTCCGGCAGTGGGTGTGGCCTATCAGCACGGATTTAAGAAAGGTATGCTCACCGGCGGTGTAACGGTGCTGGCTTATTATCTCATCAAAAAATTTGGCGTATTTTCCATTGCCGGCAACAGCGTGGCTTTAAATCCGGAAGGAATGGCTATGCTGGTGGGAATGGTTATGATGCTTGTATTTGCCGCTCAGGTAAAGGGCGAGGCAAACAGCAACGAAGCTCTGACAATCGGTTTTAGCGGAAATGTATCCCGAATTCGTAAGAACTGGTTCCTTCTGGCTATTATGGGAGGCCTGATCGCAGCCGGAACCAGCCTTTCCATGATTGCCGGTGATCCGGCATCGCTGGCGCTTCTTGCAGAGGGAGAATATACGAATGCGGCTCTGACTGCGCTGGCAAGGGCGATCGGATTTATTCCGCTGGTATTTACAACTGCCATTGTAACCGGTGTATATGGCGTGGCGGGCTGTACGTTTGTTTTTGTGGTTGGACTTCTGCTTCACGGAAATCCGCTGGCAGCATTTCTGGTGGGTGCGCTGATCATGATTGTGGAGATTGCGCTTATTAACCTCTTTGCAAAGGGAATGGACAGATTCCCCGGTGTAAAGGATATGGGAGAATATGTGCGTACTTCCATGAACAAGGTGCTGGAGGTAGCGCTTCTGGCAGGAGGTATCGTGGCTGCGGAGAAAATGTCTGTGGCAGCTTCCGGCTATACGGGAATCGGAGCCCTCTTTGTGATCGGAGCCTTCCTGCTGAACAAAAAAGCGAAAAAACCGATCGTGGATCTGGCTGTGGGTCCGGTGGCCTGTATCGTCTTTGGGGTTCTGCTGAATCTGTTCCTGCTTATCGGTCTGATTGCAGTTCCTCCGGCAGGCTGATCTTATGGAAACTTATGCAAAGAAGACGTTTCTGGCACTGAAAAATCCATATCATACGGTGGAGCAGGTTTATCCTGGTGTGATCGATCAGGTAAGGCCTGCCCGGGAAAAATGGGGATATGCCTGCTACACCGGTTATAAACAGACCGAGACGGTTCCAGGGCAGCTGATGAGGAAGATGGAAGACGGCGGCTTTTTGACGCATACCCGGGATAGAATGTCTCCCGGCGGGCGGGCTGTTGACATGCAGCTGGTGAATCCGCTGACAGGAAGACCGATGACAGGATCCAGCAGTGGCACGGCATTGAATGTATTTTACAGGATCAATGATCTCGGTGTGGGAACCGACGGAGGCGGATCGGTGCTGGCGCCGGCAGCGGCGCTGAATTTGTATGGTTTTATTTCTCCCCTGATCGAGGAGGAGGAGATGAAAAAATTCGGAAAAATTTCCACGGATGGAATTCCGTTCTCGCCGTCGCTGGGACTGATCACAAGAGACACCAGAACTCTGCTGCGGGCTGCGGGACATCTGCTCAAACTGGATCTGGAGGGAGAAAGCCGGAGAGAACCGGTGAGGACGGAAGAGAAGATTGACAGATACGGTCCGCGCCGGGAAGCGATCGCCTATCTGAAGGAGACGGTCCATCCCGGGGTTATCCTGATTTCAGAGGAAGGGCCGGTAGATCTTTATGGACTGGGTGATACTGTTTTTGGCCATTTTGATCCGGAGACGGAGGCGCTGCAGAGAAAGGCCGGAAAAGGCCTGATGCGGGTGGTTACTATGTGCGGTCTGTCAGCAGTCACGGTTCCCGGGGAAAGACTGGGATGCTGCCGCGTGCTGATCTGCAGCAGTGTGCCGGAGGAGATCCGGGAGATGCTGCTTCTGGCAGGTCAGTACGGCGCACCGGCGGATGAGCTTACGGAACGGTACTTCGGAAATCTGAATATGTATTTTTAAGGCTGGAATCTGCGGACGGGGAGGAAAGCCGGAGGTGAAAAATGACAGAATTAAAAAAAGGTTATACGCTGATGCATGAGCATGTAACCATAGATTTGTCCGGTGTGAAAGGGGATCCTGACTGCCGGCTGGACTGTTTTGAGGAGACGGTCAGGGAATTTGAGCAGCTGTATGAGTATGGTGTGCGCAACATACTGGAAGTTACCAACATCGGGATGGGGAGAAATGTAGATTATATCCGGAGAGTAGAAGAGGCGTCCGGAATTCACATGATCCTGTCCACCGGTTTTTATAAAGAACCATTTCTGCCGGAATCTGTAAAAGAAAAAACGGTGGAGGAACTGGCAGAACTGGCAGAGCATGAGATTCTGGACGGGATTGGAGAGAATAAGGAAAAGGCTTCTGTGATCGGAGAATTTGGAACCAGCCGGGATCAGATGACTCCTCTGGAAGAGAAAGTGTTTGAAGCGATGAGCCTGGCAGCGGTGAAAACCCAGGTTCCGGTTACCACACATACGACGCTGGGAACATTCGGAGCCCGGCAGGCGGATTATCTGTTAAGCCATGGAGTGAAACCGGAGAAGATTATCATTGGCCATATGGATCTTTCCCGGGATATGGAGAAAATTTTTGAGGTGCTGGAAAAAGGAGTAAATATAGGATTTGATACGGTAGGAAAACTTTCTTACTGCCCGGACACCTTCCGGGTGGAAGCGCTTCGGGAGATTCGGAACCGGGGAAGGCTGTCTCAGGTGGTACTTTCCATGGATATTACGAGAAAATCTCATTTGAAATCAGGCGGCGGGATCGGATATGGGTATCTCTTTGAAAAATTTCTCCCGCTGTTATGGGATTCCGATTTTTCAAAAGAGGAGACTGATCTGCTGCTGATCCGGAATCCGGAACGGATTCTGGGACAGGGGAGAAAATGACAGCTTAGGAGGGAAAAAGATGAAAACGTATCCTCTTCACAGTCTGAGCCTGGAGGAAGCAATAGAGCTTCAGTTTCGGGTGGTAGACTGTATGACAAAAGAATTTCAGGGGCACGAAAGTCTGAGCCGGGGAGACCTCGGCGTGGTCATGGGATTAAATAAACCGATCACAACCAGCAGAGCGGAGAAGGTGATCGCGCGGATTTTTGACGCGGAGGCCTGTGTGCTTGTGCGGGGGGCGGGAAGTGCGGCGATCCGTTTCGGGCTTCATACCATGCTGCAGTGCGGCCAGAAAATACTGGTTCACCGGGCGCCGGTTTATACGACAACGGCAGTATCTTTTCAGATGCTTGGCCTTGTGCCGGTGGAAGCAGATTTCAATGATCTGCCAGAGATACGCCGGGTACTGGAGGCGGATCCGGAGATCAGGGGAGCGCTGGTCCAGTATACAAGGCAGACGCTGAATGACCGGTATGATATGCGTGAAGTAATAAAAACAATAAAAGAGACAAGAGATATTCCGATTCTGACGGATGATAATTATGCAGTTATGAAGGTAAAAGAGATCGGAGTCCAGTGTGGAGCAGATCTCTCCTGCTTTTCTTCTTTCAAGCTTCTGGGACCGGAGGGGATCGGGATTGTAGTTGGAAAGAAAAAGTATGTGGATCAGCTTGTGGCAGAAAGTTATTCAGGGGGAATGCAGACCCAGGGGCATGAGGCTCTGGACGTGTTGCATGGCCTTGTTTACGCGCCGGTTGCGCTGGCAATCCAGGCGCAGGTAAATGATACCTGTGTGCGCCGCCTTGTTTCCGGGGAAATTCCTGAAGTAAAAGACGCTTTTCTTGCCAATGCACAGTCGAAAGTCCTCCTGGTGGAATTTCGGGAGCCGATTGCGGAGGCGGTACTGCGGGAGGCGGAAAAGCTGGGAGCAGCGCCCAATCCGGTGGGAGCAGAGTCCAAATATGAGATGGTGCCCATGTTTTATCGGGTATCCGGCACATTCCGTAAAGCAGATCCCACACTGGAACAGAGGATGATCCGCATCAATCCCATGCGGGCAGGGGCGGATACCATTCTGGATATTATTAAAACATCGGTGAAAAGGGTGAGGCAATGTTTGCAGAACAGACAAGAAAACGAAATAGAGGATTAATCAGCACGGCGTTCACGCTTCATCAGTCCGGGACAATCCTTCCGGATTCCTATCTGATCGATGTGGATGCGTTCTGTGCCAATGGAAGAAAGATTCTGGAAGAAGCCCGAAAACATAATTTCCGCATGTATTTTATGTTAAAGCAGGTGGGAAGAAATCCTTTCCTGGCTCAGAAACTGACAGAGATGGGGTACAGCGGAGCGGTGACGGTGGATTTTAAGGAAGCTCTGACTATGATGGAGCACAGGATTCCCATTGGAAATGTGGGCCATCTGGTTCAGGTTCCGCAGGCGCTGATCGAAAAGGTAGTTGCGTATGGCCCGGAAGTGATGACGGTCTATTCCATGGAGAAAGTGTATGCGATTGATTGTGCAGCCCGGAAAGTGGGGAAAAAGCAGGGAATCCTCCTGCGGGTTTTTCAGGAAGGAGATATGATCTATTCCGGGCAGACGGCAGGTTTTACCCTGGAAGAGATGGAGGAAGCAGTATCCTGTATCAGAAAAAACTGCCCCCATGTGGAGATCCGGGGCGTCACTTCCTTTCCCTGTTATCTGTACAGTGAAAAAGAAGAAGATATTGTACCCACAGAAAATCTGCGGACACTTTTAAAAGGAAACGCGCTTTTGGAGCAGGCAGGATTCCGGGATCTGATCGTGAATACCCCTTCGGCTACCTGTGTAAGGACGATACGAAAGATGGCGAAGATGGGAGGAAACTGTGGGGAGCCGGGGCACGGACTGACCGGAACCACCCCCCTTCACGCGGCATGTGCAGAGGAACCGGAGATTCCGGCCATTGTTTATGTGAGCGAAGTATCTCACAATTTCCAGGGAAAAGCTTACTGTTATGGCGGAGGGCATTACCGCCGGTCCCATGTAAAGCAGGCTCTGGTGGGAAGAAGTGAGGAGACGGGACGAATACTCTCTGTCCTGCCGCCCAGTGATGAGAGTATTGACTATCATTTCGGTCTGTCCCGGACCTGTGAGGTGGGAGAGACGGTGGTGATGGCTTTCCGATCCCAGATTTTTGTGACCAGAAGCGATGTGGTTCTGGTGGAAGGAATTTCCAGCGGAACTCCCCAAATTATAGGAATTTATGACAGCCAGGGAAGAAAGAAGGGATAGAGAATGGGGCGTTTTGCAGTGATTGTGCTGGATGGTTTTGGGATTGGCGCCATGGAAGATGCAAAAATGGTAAGACCCGGGGATGAGAAAGCGAATACGCTGGGAAGCATTTTGAGAGATTATCCGGATCTGAAGCTTCCCAACCTGGAAAAACTGGGACTTATGAATGCTTTTGGCAGGGAGAGCGCCTGTATGAAGTTTTCTCCGGAAGCAAATTACGGGAAGGCCAGGCTTATGCATTTCGGGGCAGATACTTTTATGGGACATCAGGAGATTATGGGAACGCTTCCCAGAAAACCGGAGAGCCACCCCTTTCAGGAGAAAGTGGATGCGGTGGAAGAACATCTGAGAAAGGCCGGTCACAAGACGGAAATCATAGAAAGCCAGGGGCTGCGGTATGTTCTCTGTGATGATTATGTGACGGTGGCGGATAATCTGGAGGCAGATCTGGGTATGTGCTATAATGTGACCGCTCCTCTGGACTTTATTTCATTTGAGAAGGAATCTGAGATTGCGGCTCTGGTGCGCGAGGTAGTTACCGTCGGTCGTGTGATCGTTTTTGGCGGAACCGGAAATACCATGGAGGATCTGTGGAATGCCCAGGAGATTAAAGAGGGCAGATTTATAGGAATTGCTTCTGCGAAGTCAAAATCCTATGAGCAGGGCTATCAGTGCCTTCACCTGGGCTATGGAGTGGACAAAAAGGTACAGGCGCCCACGATCCTCACAGAGCAGGGGATTCCTGTGACACTGATCGGAAAAGTGGCGGATATTGTGGCAAACGACTGTGGAACAAGTATTTCCTGCGTGCCGACCGGGGAATGTATGGAACATACGATCCGGGAGTTTGAAAAAATGCAGACCGGTTTTATCTGTACCAATGTGCAGGAGACAGATCTGGCCGGACATTCTCAGTCATCCGGTGTTTACAGGGAGATCCTGGAGTGTGCAGATGAGGGGATCGGAAGGCTTCTTCCGCTTATGGAGCCGGAAGATGTGCTGGTGGTAATGGCTGATCATGGAAATGATCCTGATATTGGCCACAGCAGACATACCAGAGAATGTGTGCCGATTCTGGTGTATCAGAAAGGAATCTGCGGAAAGAAACTCGGTGTCAGAGAAACCCTTTCTGATGTGGGGGCTTCGGTCTGCAGTTTCCTGGGGGCGAAGGCTCCGCAGAACGGCGTACCCTTCTGGCCGGCAAAAGATTAAGACAGCATGAAGAAGAAAGATGGAGGCAGAAGATGAAGAGAAGAGGCAGGATGATCGCATTGGCAATGTGCGGAGCAATGATATTTTCCGGATGTTCCGGACAGACAGAGAAGAAAGTGGAGAATCAGGAGAAGACCGACAGCGGGAAAGAGACTTCCGGGGAACTGGTCTATGAGGAAAATGAAAAACTGGCAGCGGCAGCGGATGCAGTAGCCTATTCCTATGTGCAGAGTGTGCTGGCGTCAGAAAATAATAAGGTTGTGCCCGGGGCAGAGATGCTTGTTTTAAAGGACGGAAAAATTGTGCTGAAGAAAGCGTACGGAGTACAGCAGGCTTTTGACTGGTCTTCCGGGGAAGGAAAGCTTCTGGAAAATCCTGTTCCGATGGAGACAGATACTCTGATTGATCTGGCATCCTGCACCAAGATCAGCGCCACAACGCAGGCGGTGATGAAACTGGTCACGGAGGGCAGACTGGATGTGAAAGAAAAAGTGGCGTCCTATCTTCCGGAATTTGCTCAGAACGGGAAAGAGAATGTGACGGTGGAAGAGCTGCTGACCCATACGTCAGGGCTTCCCCAGTGGCGTCCCATGTTTTTGTACTGTGATACAAAGGAAGAGGTTTTGGAGTATATCTGCAGTACAGGCCTGATGTTTGAGCCGGGAGAGTATTATTACAGTGATCTGGGATTTATGACGCTGGGATTTCTGGTGGAGAAGATAAGCGGACAGGATCTGGATGAGTATGTAAAGACAAATATCTATGAACCTCTGGGGATGGAAAAGACGGGCTATCTGCCGCTGGAAAATGGGATAGAAAAGGAAAAGATTGCGGTGAGTTCCTTTGGAAATCCCTATGAATATTGTATGGTAGACGAAGAAAATAACCCCGGATTCGGTTATGACTGTACGGAGGATCAGGAAGCCTTTGAGGTGTTTGAGGGCTGGAGACATAATACACTCCAGGGTGAGGTCAATGATGGAAATGCCGCCATGGGCTGTCAGGGAGTAGCAGGTCATGCGGGAGTTTTCTCCAATGTGGAGGAGCTGGCTGTTTTGTATCAGACTCTTTTAAATGGAGGAACTTACAATGGCGTGGAGATCTACAGCCCGGAGGTTCTGGATCAATTTACTGTGGATCGGATGGAGGAAGGGAAGAGCTGCTACGGATTTGCCACAGGCAGCTCCTGGATGAAGGCGCTGAGTGATACTGCATTTGGCCATAATGGATTTACCGGCCAGTATATTACTGTGGATCCGGAAAATCAGATCGTGACGATCCTTTTGACGAATAAGATGAATGCAGGCCTGACGGATCAGAATGCCTATAATAATCTGACGGATTTCGCAAAAGCTTTTAATCATGCAGTGCATAATGAGTATATAGCAGAATAAAGAAAAACAGATAAATCCCTTAATGCAATCTTAATGCATTAAGGGATTTATTAATGCCCTTTTTATGATACATATGCCATAATAGAAAGACCATGAACTGGATATAAAGAAAGTATAAATCTGAGAAAAATACACAGGAATAAATCAGGAGGATGTAGGAAATGAAGTCGGTTTTGGTTGTGGGGCTGGGGCGTTTCGGACGCCATGTGGCAATGAAGCTGGATGAGCTGAAGCATGAGGTGATGGCGGTGGATATCCAGGAGGATCGGGTGGACGCGGCGCTTCCCTATGTGGAGAATGCTCAGATCGGAGACTGTACGAATGCAGAATTCTTAAGTTCTCTCGGCGTGCGCAACTTTGATGTGTGTATTGTGGCAATCGGGGATAATTTCCAGAGTTCTCTGGAGACCACCTCTCTTCTGAAAGAGCTGGGCGCCAGATTTGTAGTGTCCAGGGCTGCGCGGGATGTACATGCGAAGTTTCTTCTGAGAAATGGAGCCGATGAAGTTGTCTATCCCGAGCGCCAGCTGGCTACCTGGACGGCGGTGCGCTATACGGCGGATCATATTCTGGATTATATCGAGCTGAATGAAGAGTATGGAATCTTTGAACTCTCTGTTCCGGCGGAGTGGGCAGGCAAAAGCGTGGGACAGCTGGATGTGAGAAAGAAGATGAACATCAGCATTATGGCACTTAAGAAAAATGGAAAGATGAATCTGGAGATTAATTCCGGCACTTATATTAACGGGGATGAGTCCATGCTGGTGCTGGGAAATGTGCAGGAGATCCAGAAGGCATTTAAATTATAAATCTTTATGCGGTCTTAACAGGAGACGGCGCTTTTTTATGCTGTGAAAAGATGAAATATGGTACAATAACAGATCATAGGCAGAGAAAGGCGGAATTGTGGAGATGGAAGACAGGCGCCCCAGTCCCGAGAGAATTCTGGAGAGCATCCAGGAGCAGGAGAGGGAAGAAAACAGCGGAAAACTGAAGATCTTTTTTGGTTATGCGGCAGGCGTAGGAAAGACTTACGCTATGCTGGAAGCGGCCCATGAGGCGAAGAAGAACGGGCGGGATGTGGTGGTCGGATATGTGGAACGCCACACACGGCCCGATACGCTGGCGCTTCTTGAAGGGCTGGAGGTGCTTCCGGCCAGAGAGGTGGCCTATAAAGGAGTTTCTCTGAAGGAATTCGATCTGGACGGGGCGCTTGCGCGCAGGCCGCAGCTGATTCTGGTGGATGAACTGGCGCACAGCAATGCCCAGGGATGCCGTCATGCCAAACGGTATCAGGATGTGGAGGAGCTTCTGCGGGCCGGTATCGATGTATATACGACAGTTAACGTACAGCATCTGGAATCTCTGAATGACCTGGTCGCTTCTATTACCGGGATTGCGGTCAGCGAGCGTTTCCCTGATCGGGTTTTTGACATGGCAGATCAGGTGGAGCTGGTGGATATTGAGCCGGAAGATCTGATTTTGAGGCTTCAGTCGGGAAAGGTCTACCGCCCCGGCCAGGCCAGAAGAGCGCTGGATCATTTCTTTACAAAAGAGAATCTGGAGGCGCTGCGGGAGATCGCACTGCGGCGCACCGCGGACCGGCTGAGCAGGACAGCGCAGAAGAAGGGAAATGAGTCGGGGGTTCGGGCAGGGGAACATATTCTGGTCTGTTTGTCCAGTGCTCCGTCCAGCGCCAGAGTGATCCGGACTGCGGCCCGGATGGCGGAGGCATTTCACAGCGGTTTTACTGCCCTTTATGTGGAAGGGGAGCAGACCCGGGAGATGAAAGGGGACGAGCTGAAACGTCTGAGAGACAATATCCGTCTGGCTGAACAGATGGGAGCGCAGATCGCCACCGTGTACGGAGATGAGCCGGCGGTACAGATTGCGGAATATGCCCGGGTCAGCGGAGTGACGAAGATTGTGATTGGCAGGCCGAACCAGAGGTACAGCCGTTTCTTTCACAGTAAAACTCTGGCAGATCAGCTGACGGATCTGGTGGGGAATATGGACCTTTATATCATACCGGATACGGAGGATTCCCCTTACCGCCGGCGGATTTTTTTCCCGAAGAGCGAAGGCCCGGTGTTCCTGTGGCAGGATCTGGTCAAGATGCTCGCGGTTGTGGCGCTCTCAACGCTGGTGGCCTACGGATTTTTTGTGGCAGGACTGCGGGATGCCAATATTATTACCGTGTATATTCTGGGGGTTCTGATCACTGCGATCTGGACGCACGGGCATCTGTACGGCATATTCGGTTCCTTTCTGAGTGTAGTTGTCTTTAACTATTTCTTCACGGTACCCCGATTTACGCTGGAAGCGATAGATCCGGATTACCCGATTACCTTCCTTATTATGCTGACTGCCAGCCTGATTTCCAGTACTCTGGCGATCCGGGTGAAGAAGCAGGCGCAGCAGGCGTCTCAGAAAGCGTATTATACAGAGCTTTTGATGAACAGCAGCCAGAAGCTGCAGCAGGGCAAGACGGAGGAAGAGATCATCGCTCTGGCAGCAGAGCAGCTGAGTGCGCTTCTGGACCGGCCGATCCTGTATGCCCTGAATAAAGGGGACGAAGAGCTGGCGTTTGAGGCTGTGCCGGAAGAGCAGGCCGGGCGCCTGCTGGCCTCTGTTACCGCGGAGGAGAGGGGCGTGGCGGACTGGGTGGTAAAGAACAAAAAGCGGGCCGGAGCTACGACAAATACACTTTCCAACGCACAGAATCTTTATCTGGCGGTGCGGGGGATGCAGGGAGTTATGGGAGTGGTGGGGATTCCTTCCCGCTATTACCCGGAACCGGAAGTTTTTGAAAAGAATCTTATGATCGCCATTGTCAACGAATGTGGTCTGATCCTGGAGCGGAAGCGGATGGCGGAGGAAAAGGTGAATGTGGAGATGGAGGCCAGACAGGAGCGCCTGCGGGCCAACCTTCTGCGGGCGATCTCCCACGATCTGCGGACGCCTCTTACCAGCATCAGCGGCAATGCCGGCGTGCTCATGGAGAAGGACATTTCTCTGGGGGAGGAGAAAAAGCAGGAACTGTACCGCTCCATTTATGATGATTCCATGTGGCTGGTCAATCTGACAGAAAATCTGCTTTCGATTACGAGGATTGAAAATGGAACCATGCATCTGCAGAGGAACACAGAGCTGGTGGAAGATGTCTTTGAGGAGGCACTCCAGCATCTGGACCGCCAGGCAAAGGAGCATGAGATCTCTGTGGAACTGCCGGATGATCTTCTGATGGCCGAGATGGATGTCCGGCTGATCGTCCAGGTGATTATTAATATTGTGAACAATGCGGTAAAATATACGCCGCCCGGTTCCCACATTGTGCTTCGGGCGGAGAAAAAAGAACAGATGGCGGTGATCCGTATTTCTGATGACGGTCCGGGAATTCCGGATGAGGGGAAAGCCCATCTTTTTGATATGTTTTATACGGCCAGCAAAGGGAAATCAGATAACAGAAGAGGGCTTGGACTGGGGCTGAATCTGTGCAGATCCATCGTGATGGCTCACGGGGGACAGATTTCCGTGGAGGATAACCGGCCGCACGGTTCCGTATTTACGTTTACATTACCCCTGAAGGAGGTTGAGGTTCAAGATGTATAAAGCAAAGATTTTGGTGGTGGAAGATGATCCGGCGATCGGGAGCCTGATCCGAACCACACTGGATACGCAGGAATATCAGTATCACGTTGCACGAAACGGGGCGGAAGCGCTTATGGAAGGGATTTCCTACGGGCCGGACGTGGTGATTCTGGATCTGGGGCTGCCGGATATGGACGGTGTGGATATTATAAAAAAGATCCGCAGCTGGAGTCATGTGCCGATCATCGTGGTCAGCGCCCGGACGGAGGATCAGGATAAGGTGGATGCGCTGGATGCGGGAGCGGATGATTATCTGACAAAACCCTTCAGCATTGAAGAGTTTCTGGCGCGGATCCGGGTGGCTTTGCGCAGAAGCTGTATGGAGAATGACAAGGCCGGAGAAGAGGCCAGTGTCTACGAGAACGGCGGGCTGAAGATTGACTATATGGCCGGCTGTGTGTATGTAAAGGGCGAGGAGATCCACCTGACGCCCATCGAGTATAAGCTTCTCTGTCTGCTGGCAAAAAATACAGGAAAGGTTTTGACCCACAATTATATTTTAAAAGAAGTGTGGGGAAGCGCCCAGGCCTCAGATGTGCCTTCTCTTCGGGTTTTTATGGCAACTCTGCGGAAGAAGGTTCAAAAGGGCGGCGATTCGCCCCAGTATATTCAGACCCATATCGGTGTTGGTTACCGGATGATCCGGCAGTAATGGTTAAAATGAGAGAAAAAGAGACTGTTTTGGAAGGATTCTTTCAGAGCAGTCTTCTTTTTTATGCAATTTTAATCCGGTGATGGAAACGCTAAGACCGTTTTCATGAAAACTCTGCTACAATAGGCACCGTAATAAGCAAGAGGGCAAAGGAGGGAGAAAAAATGATGGATCTGCTGATGCTTGGCATGTTAGGAATCTGTATCGGACTGATTGCCCTGCTGATCCACTGGTGTGGCAGACAGGTGGGTGAAAAAGAGTGAAGGAGGAAGAAGACATGGCAGTTTTGGGTATCATCTCATTGCTTCTGGGTGGGTATCTGCTGTATGCGCTGATTCACCCGGAGAAATTTTAACAGGAAAATATTTAGGAGGAGACAATTATGCTGCAGCTTATACTGACAATTCTTCTTTTTTTGATTATTGTCATTCCGGTGGGAACGTATCTGTACCACATCGCAGCCGGGAAACATACCTTTGCCGATCCGCTTTTTGACCGCATTGATGGGCTGATCTACCGGATCGGGGGTGTGGATCCCGGGAAAGGAATGAGCTGGAAGGGATATGCGGGAGCGCTTCTGGCCACGAACGGGATTATGATACTGACGGGTTATCTGATCCTGCGGATCCAGAGCCTGCCCATCCTGAATCCCAACGGTGTGGGAGCAATGGAGGAATCCCTTTCTTTTAATACAATTATCAGTTTTATGACGAATACAAATCTTCAGCATTATTCCGGAGAGACCGGACTTTCCTATCTCTCCCAGATGATGGTGATCACCTTTATGATGTTTGTCTCGGCGGGGAGCGGGTATGCGGCCTGTGTGGCTTTTATCCGCGGGCTTGCGGGAAAGACAAAAGATAATGTGGGAAATTTTTTCGCGGATCTGATCCGGATCACGACCCGTATCCTGATCCCCTTCTCCCTGGTGGGAGGCCTTCTTCTGGTATGGCAGGGGGTTCCCCAGAATTTGACCGGAAATACCGTGGTGGATACGATTGAAGGAGGCAGGCAGATCATTGCTTCCGGGCCGGTAGCGGCGCTTGAGATTATCAAGCATATCGGAACGAATGGAGGTGGTTTTCTGGGAGCCAACTCGGCCACTCCGATCGAGAATCCCACGATACTGACCAATCTGATCGAACTTTATTCTATGATGATCCTTCCGGGTGCCTGTGTGATTACCTTTGGAAAGATGGTGCGGGATCGGAAAAAGGAGAAGAGCTTTACCGTGCGTTGTTTCGGACGGGAAGGAAGAAGCATTTTTGCGGCAATGGGAATCCTCTTTCTCGTAGGCCTGGGAATTTGTTTCTGGGCGGAAAGCCAGGGGAATCCGGCGCTTTCTGATGTGGGTCTGGATCAGTCGATGGGAAGCATGGAGGGAAAGGAAGTGCGCTTCGGTGTGGCGCAGTCCGCGATGTTTACGACTACGACTACTTCCTTTACCACCGGAACCGTCAATAATATGCATGATACCCTGACGCCTCTGGGCGGTATGGTCCCCATGCTCCATATGATGTTAAACGTGGTATTCGGCGGCAAGGGTGTGGGACTTATGAATATGATCATGTATGCCATTCTGGCAGTCTTCATCTGCGGCCTGATGATCGGGCGGACGCCGGAATATTTGGGCAAGAAGATCGAAGGGCGGGAGATGAAGCTGGCGGCGCTGTGCATTATCATCCATCCTCTTCTGATTCTGGCTTTTTCCGCTCTGGCCGTGGCTCTGCCTGCAGGAGTGGAGGGGATCACCAATCCGGGATTTCACGGACTATCCCAGGTTCTGTATGAGTTCGCTTCCTCGGCGGCCAACAACGGTTCCGGATTCGAGGGGCTGGCGGACAATACCATGTTCTGGAACATTACCACTGGTCTGGTTATGTTCTTCGGACGGTATCTTACGATTATCATTCAGCTGGCTGTTGCCGGTTCTCTGATGAAGAAGAGGTTTGTAAATGACTCGGCGGGTACGCTGCGCACGGATAAATTTTCCTTTGCCGTGATCCTGGTATTTGTAGTATATATTTTCGCGGCGCTGACCTTCTTCCCGGCTTTGTCTCTGGGACCGATCGCAGAGCATCTCACCCTTTGGTCATAATAAGGAGGAACAATTGAAATGAGCAAGAAACAAAATAAAAAGCTGATCACGCCGGAGATCTTCCGTCAGGCGGCAGCCGGCTCCTTCCGGAAACTGGATCCCAGGTATATGCTGAAAAATCCTGTGATGTTCGTTGTGGAGATCGGATTTTTTATTACGCTGATCCTGTCTGTCTTTCCGGATCTGTTCGGGAACGGAGGGGAAAACTTAAGAGCATATAACTGCATTGTATGTGCGATCCTTTTTGTGACGGTTCTGTTTGCCAACTTTGCAGAGTCGGTGGCAGAAGGAAGAGGGAAGGCTCAGGCGGCCACCCTGAAAAAGACGCAGAAAGATACGAAAGCCCGCCTGCTGCTCCCGGACGGGAATGAGAAAGAAGTTCTCTCCAGTGAGCTGAAGAAAGGGGATATTGTGATGGTCCTGGCGGGGGAGATCATTCCGGGGGACGGCGAGGTTATCGAGGGGATTGCTTCTGTAGATGAGTCCGCCATCACCGGAGAGTCCGCTCCCGTAGTCCGGGAATCCGGCGGAGATTTCTGTTCTGTAACAGGGGGAACGACCATTGTTTCCGACTGGCTGAAAATCAGGATTACATCCGATCCCGGGCACAGCTTTCTGGATAAGATGATCGCTCTGGTGGAAGGGGCATCCAGAAAGAAGACGCCCAATGAGATCGCTCTGAATACGCTTCTGGTATCTCTGACTATTATTTTTCTGATCGTGATCGTCACGCTGTATCCGATCGGCGTCTACATCGGTGTAGAACTGCCGGCCTCCACCCTGATCGCCCTGACCGTCTGCCTGATCCCGACCACGATCGGAGGCCTCCTTTCCGCGATCGGGATTGCCGGCATGGACAGGGTAACCCGGTTTAATGTCATTGCCATGTCGGGGAAGGCGGTGGAAGCCTGCGGAGATGTGGACACAATGATCCTTGATAAGACAGGAACGATCACTTATGGAAACCGTCTGGCGGCGGATTTCTTTCCGGCAGGGGGAGCGAAAAGGAGTGACCTGGTGCGCTGTGCTGCGCTGACCAGCCTGCGGGACGGCACTCCCGAGGGAAAATCCACGCTGGAACTGGCGCGGCGCATGGGTGAGAACTGCGAAGAAGGGGAGGGATGGGAATTTATTGAATTTACAGCCCAGTCCCGGATGAGCGGTGTGGATCTGCCTGACGGAACCAGGATCCGGAAAGGGGCATCTGAGGCGATTGAGGCTTACGTGAAGAGTCTGGGTGGAAAAATCCCTGCAGATCTCAAGGAACAGGTGGAAAAGATCTCCAGCCTGGGCGGAACGCCCCTGACAGTCTGTGAAAACAGCAGGATTCTGGGAGTCATCTATCTGAAAGATACGGTGAAGCCGGGAATGGCGGAGCGTTTTGAACGTCTCCGGGCGATCGGGATCAAGACGATCATGTGTACGGGCGATAATCCTCTGACGGCGGCTACGATTGCGAAGGAAGCCGGGGTAGATGGCTTTATTGCAGAGTGCAAGCCGGAGGATAAGATTGATGTGATCAAAAAAGAGCAGGCAGAGGGAAAGATTGTGGCCATGACCGGAGACGGCACGAACGATGCTCCGGCGCTTGCCCAGGCAAATGTGGGACTGGCTATGAACAGCGGGACTACAGCTGCCAAAGAAGCGGCCAACATGGTAGATCTGGACTCGGATCCCACCAAGATCCTGGAAGTGGTAGAGATTGGAAAGCAGCTTCTGATTACAAGGGGAAGCCTGACGACTTTTTCCATCGCCAACGATATCGCAAAATATTTTGCGATCATCCCGGCCATGTTTATGATAGCGGTCCCGCAGCTGGGTGTGCTGAATATCATGCATCTGGCAACGCCCTACAGTGCGATCCTTTCCGCCCTGATTTTTAATGCCATTATCATCCCAAGCCTGATTCCGCTGGCTATGAAAGGAGTAAAATACCGTCCCATGTCTTCCGGAAAAATGCTGGCCAGAAATATGATGATCTTTGGCCTGGGCGGTGTCATTACCCCCTTTGTGGGGATTAAACTGATTGATTTGCTGATCCATCCGCTGCTTGCGCTGATCGGATTATAAGGAGGAGAATGATTATGAAAGAATCAGGAAAAGGCTTCTGGCGTCACGCCAGACAGGCAATCTCTGTTACGGCAGTGCTGCTGCTGGTCTGCGGTTTTATCTTTCCCCTTGCGCTGACCGGCCTTTCTTCCCTGCTTTTCCCGAAGCAGGCGGAAGGAAGCCTGATTGAGGCGGAGGGAAAAATAGTAGGATCTGAGCATGTGGGACAGGAATTTACGGAGGATTATTACCTCTGGAGCCGTCCTTCCGCATATCATTATAATGTATATCGGGAAGAGGATGGCGGCCGGTACTATAATGATGGAACAGAATTTTCTGGTCTGGGTTCCGGATCTGCCAACTATGCACCTTCTAATCCTGAATTGCAGGAGAGAGTGGATCAGAATATTGAGAGATTTCTTGAGAAAAATCCGGAGATAAGCAGGGAGGATATTCCTGCCGATCTTGTGACAGCCTCCGGTTCCGGTCTGGATCCGGATATTTCTCCCGAAGCAGCTGAGATTCAGATTCCCCGGATAGCGGAAGCTTCCGGGCTTTCCAGGGAGGAAGTGGAGCAGATCGTGGAGCATAATACAGAAGGAAAGCTGTTAGGCATTTTCGGGGAAGAGACAGTCCATGTGCTGCAGACGAATCTGGAGATTGCAGAGGCAATGGGGATTCTGGGGGAAGCTTCCTGATTTTAAGAAAAGCCTGAAAAGAAAAAGGGAGGGAAATCTTATGTATGGTCTGTATCAGAAAGCCGGAGAAATCATGATTGATCCGGCGGAAACAGAGGAGGGACGGGCTCCGGGGCATATGCTCCTGGAGCTTTTGACTGTTTTAAGAGAATGGCTTTCCTGTACGCCGGCTGCGGAGGTGCCGGAAGGGGGGAAGAGCGTGTACCTTTTTTTCAGAGAGACGGCGTTTGTGGCGGAGGAACTGGGAAAAGAGTTTGGTGGTTTTCTCGCCGGGATCAACGAGATATGGCCGCTGTCCCTCTATGGCACTGCGTCAGATGGGGAAACAGTCTGTCTGCGGATGCAGAGGGAAGGAAAACGGGTTTGCTTTACCCAGGAGAGCAGTTCGGGGCAGGGGGCGGATGTACTGGAAGGATTCTGCATGCAGATAGACTGTTCTGATGAAGGGCAGGCCGCCTTGCTGGGCGCATTTTTAAGAGAGATGAACTGGGAATGCGGCGTGTCCGCCGGAAGCTGGAAAAGTCTTTCCTTTTTGCGGGAGCAGCAGCTTCTTCTGGAGGAAAGCGGGGGAAGTTACTACTGCTACGGAGGCGTGGAAGGAGAACAGCAGGAGGAGCGGTGTCTGCAGGCGCTGGATTTTTCCCGGAAAGTGAGGCTCTGGCTCTGCTTTCTGGGGGAAGGCGGACAGCCGCTGGAATTTTCCTGGCTTTTTTCTGCTATGTCGGAAGGAGAACTGCAGGGAAGAGCGGAGTGGGAACTGGCGCTGTGGCAGGCGATGGAACATCTGGAGTACCGGGTTCTGGCCAGGGAGAAAACATTTGAACTTTACGACGGCAGCGGACAGAGGCGCTATTTTAATCTGGACGGACGCCGGGAGGCCGAGTGGGTGCTCATGAAACTTTTATTTCCTCTGAACAGGTAGGAAAGAGTGGACTGTGATTATTGACATATGACAGAAACTGTGATACGATTCTTTTATCAAAGAAAAAAGAGGAGTGCTTATGGCAAGACCGGTGAAAAAACGGCGCGTCTGCGGCCACCCGTCGGTGGAAGGTTTTCTTCCGCGGGGGAGAAAAGAGAACGGGCAGATCCAGCTGTCAGTGGAAGAATATGAAGTTCTCAGGCTGATGGATTATCTGGACTGTACGCAGGAGGAGTGTGCCCGTCAGATGGGGATCGCCCGGACAACGGTGCAGGCAATCTATGGAGAAGCCAGAAAAAAGATGGCGGATATGCTGGTCAACGGCAGAGGACTTTTTATCGGCGGAGGCAATTATATGCTGTGCAGCCTCTCAGAACAGTGCTGTGGAAAACAGTGCCGGGGAGGTTCCTGCAGAGAGAAGAGAGAATGTCCTCACTGCCGCAGAGCACAGGATTGAAGGAGGAAGAGAAGATGAAGATAGCAGTAACGTATGAAAACGGACAGGTATTCCAGCATTTCGGACATTCTGAGCAGTTTAAGGTGTACGAGGCAGAGGACGGCAAGGTGACGGATTCCCATGTGATTTCAGCAGGCGGAAATGGTCACGGCGCTCTGGCAGGGCTGCTGCAGGAGAACGGGGTTCAGGTGCTGATCTGCGGAGGAATCGGCGGAGGAGCAAGGCAGGCTCTGGCAGAACTTAACATTGAGCTTTATCCCGGGGTGACAGGTGAGGCAGACCGGGCGGTGGAAGATTTTCTGGCAGGGAATCTGAATTATAATGCCAACGTGGTCTGCAATCATCACCATGAGCACGGCCATCACTGCGGTGAGAACAAGCACGGCTGCGGCGGGAATTGAAAATCTATGCTGGCAGATGACATTTTAAATTATCTGGAAAGGATAACGCGGGAATTTAACCCGGATGAGCTGGATTTTGAAGCGTATGCTGCCATCTCTATGGCAGAGCGTTTTCAGGTGAAACGGAATACAGTAAGTCATTATCTGAACCAGGCTGCGGAAGAGGGACGGGTAATCAAGATTAATACCCGTCCCGTTCTTTTTCTGCACAGGCAGGCGTTTGAGGACACATTCTTTGCAGTACAGGGAAACAGCTACCGCAGTCTGGAAGAACTGTGGAAGGAAAAAAAGGAGAAAAATGCATTTTCCGGAATGATAGGGTACGATGGGAGCATGAAGGAAGCGCTGCGCCAGATTAAGACCTCGGCCTATTATCCGGGAAATGGCCTTCCTATTATGCTCTGTGGTCCGACCGGGGCGGGAAAAAGTTTTCTTGCCCGCCTTACTTACCAGTATCTGGTAGACGAGGGCGTTCTGGAAAAGGATGCCCCTTTTGTGGTCTTTAACTGTGCCCAGTATTTTAATAATCCGGAACTTCTTTCATCCAATCTTTTTGGTTATGTAAAAGGTGCTTTTACAGGAGCCGATAAAAATATGCCGGGAATGCTGGAAGAAGCGGACGGGGGAGTGCTTTTCCTGGATGAGGTGCACCGGCTGAATGAAGAGAGCCAGGAGAAACTTTTTACCTTTATGGATCAGGGGATTTTCCGCAGAATGGGGGAAAGCAGCGGGAATCATCGGGCCAGCGTGCGCCTGATCTTTGCTACGACAGAGAAACTGACAGAAAATTTTCTGCACACTTTTTTGAGACGGATCCCCATAGTTGTCTCGATTCCGGGACTTGCAGAGCGCAGCAAGAAAGAAAAGAAGCAGTATATCTATTATTTTCTTTCCCGGGAGTCAAGAGTATTTCAGAAGCCAGTTAAAATTTCGGATAATATACTGGATATTTTCTGCGACTATCCTTATGAGGCAAATGTGGGAGAACTGCAGAATCTTTTGAAATTTACGGTGGCCCGGGCTTACAGCAGACAGCGGGAGGAAGCGGCTATTACGGTGAAACTTTTTGACCTTCCGGAAAAGATGCTGCAAAATCCGGGAGAGCAGAGGGAGAGAAAGATCCATAAGCGTCAGATTATCACGATCACCGATGCGACTGCCGTGCCGGAGACGGGAGAGGAGAAAAAGGATCAGGAAGAGGATGTTTCCGGAATTTACCGTCAGATGATCCTGTATTATCAGCAGCTTTTGGAGAATCTGATTTCCTGTGAGGAATTTTATACAGCGCAGATCCGCACGGTTTTTCATCTGCTGGATCATCTGATGTTTCGGCAGCGGGACCGGTATTCTGAGGTTATGGTGCAGTATGTAACGGGAAACCTGCAGGAAATTTTTAATTATCTGGAGTATACTTATCAGCTTAGTTTTAACGGAAACAGTCTCTATACCATTACTTACTTTCTTCTGCTGCGGGAGGATCTGAAGTACCACTGGACAAAAGAAGAAAAAGCTCTCTGGGAAGGCCTGCACCGCTTTGTAACGGAGCAGATGGGAACAGAGTATGAGCTGATGCGGAGAATGGTTTCCCTGATTGAGAATAAGGTGGATGTGACCTTCTCCCGGGAAGATGAAATTTTTCTTACCTTTTATATGAAGAGTATGGCGGCAGATGCCGGGCAGAAGAGGATGAAGGCAGTCATTCTTGCCCATGGTTATGCTACGGCCAGCAGTCTGGCAAACACCGCAAACAGAATTCTGGGAATGAATCTTTACGAAGCTTTTGATATGCCTATGGATGTGGAAGCGCGCGAGGTGACAGCGCGTCTGATATCATATCTGAAGCAAAACGATGTGAGCCGGGGGATGCTGATCCTGGTTGATATGGGATCGCTTGCAGACATTTATGAGAAAATACGGCCTTATCTGCAGGGGCCGACAGGAATCTTTGATAATGTCTCCACTAAAATGGCGATCTTTGCAGGAGATCTCATAAGAGAGGGGAAATTGGTGGAGGAGATCGAGGAAGAGCTGAAAACCCATATGCAGACGACCTACAAAATTGCCTATCCCAGAAAAGAGAGGGAGAAAGCAATTGTAGCTTCCTGCATGACGGGAATGGGAACAGCGCTGCGCCTGCAGCAGCTTCTGCGGGACAGCATTCCGGAAGAAGCGGGAATCAGGATCCTCGCTCATGATTACGCCCGGCTTAAGATGAACGGACTGCAGGATCCGGCACTTCAGGATTATCAGGTGCTTCTGGTAGTGGGGACTATGGATCCTCATCTGGAAAATGTTCCCTTTATCTCTCTGGAACAGCTGATTATGGGGAAACAGGACAATGGTTTCAGGAGGACGCTCTCCCGTTGTGTGGATGAGAACCTTCTGGACAGGATTAATGACAATCTGGTTCACTGTTTTTCCATGCGGAGGGTGATCGGAACACTCACCATTTTGGACACGGAAAAGGTTCTGCGCACGGTGGAGGCTGGAATGCGAGAGCTGGAAAAGCGTGTAGGGACAGAGATGAGCAATAATAAGAAGATTGCCCTTCAGGTGCATATCTGCTGTATGGCAGAACGGCTGATCCGCCGGGATGCGCTGGAACAGTATCCCGGGCTGAAAGAGCTGGAACAGTGTCAGGGATATTTGCTTCGTCAGATAAAAGAAAGCTTTAGTGTCATGGAAAAAGAGTATAGTGTCAATATTCCTCCGGAAGAGCTGGGATATATTTATGATATTTTTGCGGCGCCGGAAGCAGAGGAAGAGGATTTTTGAGCTGTTTTTAAAAAAGTAAATGAAAATTGTGAAAAACTGCGAGAGCGTGCCACAAACTGGCACGCTTTTTGCTTTTCTATATAGGGTGAAGAGAGAAAAACGGAAAGGGGGGAGAAAATGAGAAAGATTTTACTGGCCAGCCACGGTTATCTGGCCAAGGGAATGAAGCAGACCCTGGAACTGATCCTGGGGAAACAGTCTTCGGTGGAAATTCTCTGCGGGTACACGCCGGAATGTGAAAATGTCCGTGATGCCATCCGGGAAATCGTAGAAAACGCAGGGGAAGAAGAACTGATTATTCTGACAGACGTTTTTGGGGGCAGCATTAACAATGAGTGTATGAGATATCTGGGAAGACAGAAGTATCATCTGATTGCAGGCATGAATCTGCCGCTTCTGATCGACCTTCTGGAGCTGGAAGAAGAGTACAGTACAGAAAGATTTCTGCAGAATCTGGCAGAGCAGGGAAGTCCTTATCTGAAATACTGTAATGTTATGCTGGAACAGGAGAAAACGGCGGACGAGGATTTTTAAAAAATTTAAAGGAGGAAGAAAGATGATTCAATGTTTGCGTGTGGATTACCGGCTGCTTCATGGACAGACAGCGCTGGCCTGGACACAGAGTCTGGGCGCTGACTGCATTTTGATCGCTAACGATGCTCTGATGCGGGATGACATTCAGAAAGCAACGCTTAAACTGGCTAAGCCCAGCGGGGTAAAACTGGTGATGAAGAATATAGAGGATTCCATCGCTGCGATCAACAGTGGTGTGACAGATAAGTACCGGCTGTTTATCCTGGTGAAAACCATAGAGGATGCCTGGAAACTGGCGGAGGGGGCTGACCGGATCCGGTCCGTTAATGTGGGAGGCGTTGCACCGAAGCCGGATACCCGTATGCTGACCAAATCAGTTCCGGTGACGAAAGAGGAAGAGGGAATACTGAAGAAAATGATCGAGGCCGGGCTGGAGGTGGAGATCCGCCAGGTGCCGGGAGACAATAAAGTTATGGTAAAAGATGTGTTGTAGGAGGGATGGAAAATGTTACAGGCAATTTTAGTTGGTCTGATCGCATGTTTTGTAACTTTTGAGTGGACGCTGGGATCCTGTCTGATTACGAGACCGATCGTAACCGGAGTTCTGGTAGGTCTGGTCATGGGGGATCTTCAGACTGGAATTATTATGGGAGGAACGCTGGAACTGGTGTTTATCGGAGCGGTGACTCTGGGAGCGGCAGTGCCTCCGGATGTAATCACAGGAGGAATTCTTGGAACGGCTTTTGCTATTTCCACCGGGCAGGGAGCAGATGTGGCGCTGACGCTGGCATTTCCCATTGCAACCCTGTATTTGCTGATCGATAATGCCATGACGCTGTTTGTCATGCCTTTCTTTCTTCACCGGGCAGACAGATATGTGGAGCAGGACGATGCCAGAGGGGTGAAAAGGATGCATTTTCTGGGAGGTTTTGTGGTGAAAAGCCTTCCCCGGGGACTGTTTGTGGGAATTGCCTTTTACCTTGGAAGTCCCTTTATGCAGATGGTTCTGGAGAAGATTCCGGATTTTGTGCAGACAGGCTTAAGCGCAGCGGCAGGATTTATTCCGGCACTGGGAATTGCCCTGCTGGCTCAGATGATTATGTCTAAAAAGTTTGTGATTTTCTTTATTTTGGGATTTGCTCTGAGCGCATATCTCCAGATCCCCATGCTGGGAGTGGCAATCTTTGGAACGGTAATTGCGCTGATTTTAGTAGAACAGAACAGTAATCAGGCTGTGGCAGCAGCCGCAGGCGGACAGGAGGTGCCGGATGATGACGACTTCTAATGAAACAAAGGGGAAAAAATTGACAAAAAAAGATCTGCTGGCAGTGTTCTGGAATTCTCTGGCTCTTGAGTATTCCTGGAATTATGAGCGGCAGCAGAATATGGGATACTGCAATACCATGATGCCGGTGATCAACAAACTCTATAAAGGAGATAAAGAAAAGCACCGGGCGGCCATGGAGAGGCATATGGAGTTTTTTAATACTACGCCTTACATATCCACAGCTATTATCGGGATTACCGCAGCGATGGAAGAGAGCAACAGTGAAAATGAGGACTTTGATACTTCTGCGATCAGCAGTGTAAAGGCATCTATGATGAGCCCGCTGGCAGGAATCGGGGATTCTCTTTTCTGGGGAACTCTGCGTGTCATTGCCACAGGAGTGGGAACTTCTCTGGCTCTGCAGGGGAATATACTGGGGGCAATTTTATTTCTTCTTATTTTTAATGTCCCGGCTTTTGCAGCCCGATATATTTGTCTGATGAAGGGATATGAATTTGGAACCAGATTTCTGGATCGTCTGGAAGGTTCCGGGTTAATGCCGAAATTAACGTATGGTGCTTCTGTTTTGGGACTGATCGTGATCGGAGCGATGATTCCGGGAATGGTCAATATTTCCATAGCAGGCAGTCTGGGGGCAGGAGAGAGTGCAGTAGCGATTCAGACAGGGATCATCGATCAGATTATGCCGAGTCTTCTCCCGCTGCTTCTGACCGGTGGTATTTATGGACTTTTAAAGAAAAAGGTAAAAGTGACCTGGATTTTGCTGGGGCTGATGGCGCTGGGAATCGTGGGAGCCTGGTTTGGGATTTTTGCAGTGTAGAGGATCTGAGGAGGAAAGAAAAGTGATTAATTTTAATGAGCAGCAGATGTTGGAGAATGGAGCGTATATCTATAATCAGAGAGAAAAAATTGAAAAAATTGCAGATGAACTGTGCAAAAAAGGATTTGAAAATGTACTGTTTACTTCCTCGGGAGGCTCGGTGGCTATGATGCAGCCGTTTGCCTATATGATGAAAGTCATGTCCGCCACTCCGGCGATTTCGGAGGTGGCAGCGGAGCTGATTCTCACAGGAAATCCGCAGATCAGTGAGAAAACAGTAGCTTTTCTCGCGTCAAAGTCAGGAGATACCATGGAAACGCTGGAGGCGGCAAAATATTTAAAAGAAAGAAAAGTTCCCCTGGTATCGGTGATCGGAAAGGAAAATTCTCCCCTGGAAGAATTATCGGATTACGCGGTTGTATATAAGGATGGACGTCCCCAGGAACTTATCCTGTATCTGCTGATCGGAAAACTTCTCTATAATATGGGAGAATTTGACCAGTACCCCAGATTCGCAGAAGAGCTGAAGAACCTTCCGGCAGCTCTGGTATCGGTTCGGAAAGCCAGTGATGAGAAAGCAAAGAAATATGCAGAAGAATTTCAGAATGACCCATACCAGATCTGGATCGGTTCCGGAAATCTGTGGGGGCCGGTATATTCTTACGCGATGTGCGTACTGGAAGAATCTCAGTGGCTGAGGACGAAGTCTGTAAGTTCGCCGGAATTTTTTCATGGCACCATCGAGCTGATTGAAAAGGATGTATGTGCGACACTGTGTATGACGGAGGCGGAGACACGGCCTCTGGATGAAAGAGTAAAGCGTTTCCTGGAAAAATATACAGATAAATTTACTGTATTTGATACGAAAGATTATGAACTTCCCGGGATCAGCGATGAATTCCGCGGCCTGCTCTCCCCCGTGGTGATCAATGCTGTTTTGCAGAGGATCAGTAAAAATATAGAAGTGATCCGGGATCATTCTCTGGAGATCAGAAGATACTACCGGAAAGTGGAATATTGAGTTTGAGGGAGGCGGTGTCTGATGAAGATCATAGGTATTGGTGACAATGTGATTGATCGGTATCTGAATCTTCACAGGATCTATCCGGGCGGAAACGCTGTCAATGTGGCGGTGCACATGGCCAGGCAGGGGGCGCAGGCCTCCTATCTGGGCGTGCTGGCGGATGATCCGGGAGGAATGCTGATCCGGCGCGCACTGAGGGAAGAGGGAGTGGATATCTCACGCTGTGTTCTGCAGGAAGGAGGAACCACGAAGCAGTGCGATCAGAATGTGGTGGAAGGAGAGAGGGCGTTTGTAGGTTTTTCTCTCGGGGAGAATTGGAAGAAACTGGATCATTTTACCGAAGAGCAGATGGATGATCTGAGAGCGTTTGATCTTCTGTGTACCAGCTGCAATGCCAAGCTTGATCATCAGATCAGCCGGTTGGGAGAACTTCCGGGTGTGCTGGCTTTTGATTATTCGACGAAAGAAAAGTATCGCACAGAGGAGTTTCTCTCCAGAACCTGTCCGTGGCTGGATCTCGCTCTTTTTTCCTGGGAGGGAACGGAGCAGGAATTTCGGGAATTTGCGAAAAAGATCCATGGCCAGGGAGCCTGTCATGTACTGGGAACAATGGGAATGAAGGGGTCACTGTGTTATAATGGAGAGGAATTTATCAAAGGTCCTGTCTACCCTGTGAACTGTGTGGATACCATGGGAGCGGGAGATTCCTATCTTGCGGCTTTTATGTATGCGCTTCTTGAAAAAGGCTGGAAGAAGGGAAGCTGTCTTGGCGGCACAGTAATCGCAGAAGCGATGGAAAGGGCGGCGCGGTATTCGGCGGAGAACTGCAAAAAGGACGGAGGATTCGGACACGGCGCCGATCTGCAGTAAAGAGGAGACAAAATGCGGCTTGTAGTATTTGATATGGATGGAACGCTCAATAAGACAGAGGTATATGCAGTGGAAGCCTACAGGAAGACGCTCCGGGATCTGGGAGCCGGGGAGTTTTCCGGGGAGGAGATCCTGGGACGGATCGGGGCTCCCTTCGAGGAAGATTTCACCTATTTTTTCGGTGAAAAAGCGGAGGAGATGAAGGAACCGTTCATGAAGACTCTGGGATATTACTGGGACACTCTTCTTGAGGAGAAAGCCTGTGCTTTTGAAGGGGTAAAGGAAATGCTGCAGAACCTGAAGGCAAAAGGGTATGTGCTTGCCATCTGTTCCAATGCGGAAGAAAAGGATATTTTAACGCTGGGCGAACGGATCGGCATTCTGGACTGTATGGATTACATTCAGCCTCTGGTGAAAGGAGAAACAAAGAAGGATTCTCTCAGAAGACTTCTGAACAGGACAAAGCCGGGGGCAGCCTGTATGGTAGGAGATCGATACTATGACAGAGAGGCGGCACGGGCAGCAGGAGTACCTTTTGTAGGATGCAGCTACGGTTATGCGCCCGGGGAAGTTGCGGGGGCGGATGCAGTGGCAGAGAGTCCTTTGGATATTGAAAAGATTGTGGAACAGCTGATCGGATAGGAGAGGGGGACTGGCGTGCAGCAGAAACTTACGGTGAATCAGAAACAGGAACAGGTTTTTACCCAGGTGCAGCGTCAGTCTCTGGAAATCCTGGAGATGAGCAATGGACAGCTGGAAGAATATCTGAGCCGTGAACAGATGGAAAATCCGGTTCTGTCTGTAGAAAGCTGTGCAGGAAGCAGAATTTCATCGCGGAAGAATTCAGATGCCTTTGCAGAAGCGCCGGAGAACGGGATTTCTGTCTGGGAAGAGAGTCTGGAGCAGTTTTTATGGGAACAGATTGAAGGAGAGGGATATACCGGTACGGAGAGGAAGCACCTGAGGCGGCTCTTCTCTGTGATTGATGAGGACACGGGGTATCTTTCAGTGCCGGCGGAAAAACTGCCGGGGATTTTGCAATGCAGCCCGGAACAGGTGATGAGATACCGAAAGATTCTGCAGACGCTGGAGCCTGCGGGCATAGGAGCGGAAGACCTTCGGGAAAGCCTGATCTGGCAGGCAGAAAGAGCCGGAAAATTAGATCAGACACTGGAACAGCTGATCCGGTTTCACCTGGATCAGATTGCCCGCAGCGCTTTTGGAGCTGTCTGTCGGGAGAGAGGGATAACCAGAAGGAAACTGGAAGAATACCTTGCTGTGATCAGATCCCTGAATCCGCGGCTGATGCAGGGAATTTTGAAAAAGAGAGAGGAAATCCTCCTGGCGGTTCCGGATCTGAGGGCGTGGAAGGATGAGGAAGGGTGGAACATAGAGCTGTGCAGGGAAGAAAGACAGGTCATTCAGGCAGAAAGCTGCTATGAGGAATTGAAGAAGACGACAGAGGATCCCCTGGTGAAAAGCTATTTGAAAGAGAAAACCGAGCGGGTCCGCTTCCTGAAAACTGCGGTGGCGAAACGCAGGGAGACGCTGGTGCAGGTTGCAAAATTTCTTCTGGAGAAGCAGGAGGCATGGCTGGAGGTGGGAGGGGAAAAAGAGACTGTAACGATGGAAGAAGCGGCGCGGCAGCTGGGAATGTCTGTTTCCACGGTGAGCCGGGCGGTAAAAGAAAAATATCTGGAACTTCCCGGAAAACTTCTTGCACTGCGGAGTCTTTTCGGGGAAGAGGGGCTCACCGCTGTTCATCAGTCGATCAAAAACCTGATAGATTCTGAAAAAAAGGAAAAACCTTACAGTGATGCACAGATTGCCGCTCTTCTGGGAAAAGAAGGGATTTCCATCGCCAGAAGAACGGTTGCAAAATACAGAGAACAGTTAAACATAGCCAGCGCTTCTGAGCGCAGGAGTCAGGGCTGATTTTTTTCTTCCGCCCGTTTTGCTTTCCGGCGGTAATCTCCCGCGGTCATGTGACAGCTTTTCTTAAAACTCTGGGCAAAATAACTCTGGGAAGTGAAGCCGGAGAGCTGCGCCACTTCGGCGATGCTGTGATCGGTGTTTTCCAGAAGCTCCTTGCTGACTTCAAGCCTGCGCTCATTTAAGTAGCTGATCGGTGACAGGCCGTAGGACTTGGTGAAGGCATGCACGAAGTAATATTTGTTTAAGTGAGCCAGGGCAGCCAGCGAATCCAGGGTGATATTATCCTGGTAATTAGAATCAATATAGCGCTTGATTCTGGCGCACTCCCGGTTGGAGCGGTCAGATACCATCACGTCAAAGGCAGAATGGGTGATGCGTTTTAAGTGGACGGTGAGGATGTTCAGCATGGAAATGCAGACTTCCTGATAACCGTCCTCTTTTGTTTCCATTTCATGGAGCATAGAATTAAAATAAAAGAGCAGATTGCTTTTTACTTTGCCGCAGTTAAAGCGGCTGTATTCTTTTTCGTCCTGGAAAGAAAAGCTCAGGCCGTCCACCCCGAGCGTGATGTAGCTTAAGGGCTTTTCGGGAAGAGAGACCTCCGTGTGGGAGATATTGGGATTGACAATGATCAGGTCGTCTTTCTGGATGGGAAAGCTTTCATTTTCGATGAGAAAACTTCCCGCGCCCGCTTTTACATAGAAAAGTTCCGTAAAATAATGGGAATGCATAAAGCTGGGCCAGTCTCCTTCGTAGCTGGAAGAAGTCACGTAAAGCAGTTTGATGGAAGAAGAGTTCTGCGGAACAGATTCCAGAGGATATTTTAAGTTGCTCATAGGGTTCCCTCCAATCTTGCTGTTTTATTTAGAAATCTTGTTTTGATCCCGGAAAAAGAGAAGGGATAAAAAACAAAAATAATCTTCGGAATTCCCTTCTTTCAGAGAAGAGATTGGGAAAATGTATAAAAAAATATCTTAAATCAAATAGATATAGATGAAACTTACAAAAGTCGAAAAAACAAAGAAAATGATGAATTTCTAATTTGTATAATACCACAGAAGGAAAGAAAAGACAAGATTTCTAAAAAACTGAGCAAAAAAAGCATTGAAAAAGAGCCGATAAAAAGGTAAGGTAAGTATATCAGAAAGAAGCCGATGATTTTCAATCAAAAGGAGGAGTTACAGTATGAAATTCAAAAAAGTTCTGAGTCTGGCTCTGGCAGCTGTAATGGCATTCAGCTTTGCAGCCTGCGGCGGAAGCGCAGACAGCAAAGGCGATGACAAGGCAGCGGACAACAAAGCAGAGGATTCCAACTCTATCACCGTGGCAGCTGTTGAGACCGCTTACGGAAAAGCAATGTGGGAGTCTGTTGCAAAGGCATTTACCGAGGAGACCGGCATTGAGGTTAACCTGATCGTTGACAAGAAGCTGGAAGATATCATTACCCCGGATATGAAAGCAGGCAACTATCCCGACGTAATCATGCGTGCCGTTGGTTCTGAGCAGGCTCTGACCGAGACCTTCGTAAAGGACAACAACGTACTTGAGATGACAGACGTTCTGGAAATGACTGTTCCGGGAGAAGATAAAAAGGTTGGAGATAAGATCCTTCCCGGATTTACCGAGAACTCCATCACCAATCCCTATGGTGACGGAAAAACTTATCTGATGCCCATGTTCTACGGCCCCTGCGGTCTGTTCTACAACGCAGCCCTGTTTGAGGAAAAAGGCTGGACCGTTCCTGAGACCTGGGATCAGATGTGGGAGCTGGGTGACAAAGCTGCTGCAGAAGGCATCGCACTGTTCACCTACCCGACAACCGGATACTTTGACGCATTCTTCTATGCACTGCTTCATGAGTCCATGGGCAATGAGAAATTCCAGGAAGCACTCCGCTACGGAGAGGGCATCTGGGATACTCCCGAAGCTCAGAGAGTATTTGACATCATCGGAAAACTGGCTACCTACACAGAGAAGACCACTCCGGCAAACGCTAACGACAACGACTTCCAGAAGAATCAGCAGCTGATCCTGGACAACAAAGCGCTGTTCGTACCCAACGGAAACTGGCTGATCGGCGAGATGGCAGAAGCACCCCGTGCAGAGGGATTTGAGTGGGGATTCACCGCACTTCCCGCTGTAGAGGAAGGCGGAGAGAGAGCTTCTTACACCTTCTTCGAGCAGATCTGGATGCCGAAGGAAGCTCCGAATGCAGAAGCAGGAAAACAGTTCATCGCATTTATGTATTCTGACAAAGCAGCTGAGATCTTCGCAAAAGAAGGCGGCGCTGTACAGCCCATCGAGGGAATGTCCTCCAAACTGGAAGGCGATGCAGTAACCTACTACAGCATTTATGACAATGGCGCAGTAGCTGTTATGGATGCATTTGCAACCACCGAGCCGGTAGAAGGTCTTACTACCCGCAGCTCCTTCTTTGATCCGATCAACTCCCTGGTAACCGGAGAGAAGACTCAGGAAGAGTGGGTTGAGCAGTTCAAGGCAGACAGCGATACCTTCAGAGCTAATCTGAAATAATTAAGAAATGAATAACCTGTAGGAAGTCCGGCAGGTAACGGGAAGGCAGTCGGTGACAGCAAAGAGACACCGGCTGCTTTTTCTCTGAAAGGCGGACAAAAGATACCGACCTGGGTATAAGAATGGAGATGAACTAATGCGTAATAAAGGAAAAGGAAAGGGAAGATTTGTATTTTTCTGTCTGGCTCCCGCAGCCATACTGTTTATCATTTTTATGATTATTCCTACCTTCGATGTGTTCCGTATGTCCCTGTACAAATGGGGCGGCTACACCGCAGACAAGACGTTTGTAGGGCTTAACAACTTTAAGATCCTTTTTAAGAGCGATAAATTTTATCAGTCCTTCCAGAATACGATCCTTCTGATCGTGCTCGTAACGATCGTCACCTTCTCACTGGCGCTGATCTTTGCGGCTGTTCTGACCAGAGAGAAGATCAAGGGACAGAATTTCTTCCGGATTATTTTCTATATCCCCAACATTCTGTCCGTAGTTGTAATCAGTGCGATCTTCTCTGCTATTTATGATCCCAACCAGGGACTGTTAAATTCAATCATCAACCTCTTTCGGGGGCCGTCGGGAGCGGAGGATCCAATCCTGTGGCTGGGAAGCAAGAAACTGGTTATCTACAGTATCGTGATTGCCATGGTATGGCAGGCCATCGGATACTACATGGTTATGTATATGGCAAGTATGGCAAATGTGCCGGAGAGCCTTTATGAATCTGCCAGCCTGGAAGGTGCAGGAAGGATCAGACAGTTCTTCACGATCACCCTGCCGCTGGTATGGACCAACATCAGAACGACGCTGACGTTCTTTATCATCAGTACCATTAACATGAGCTTCCTGTTCGTAAAAGCCATGACAAACGGCAATCCGGACGGAGCGTCCAATGTGTTCTTAAGTTATATGTATCAGGAAGCCTACACCAACTCCTCCTACGGATATGGTATGGCCATCGGTACCGTAGTATTTATTTTCTCCTTTGCGCTGGCAGGCATTCTGAATGCAGTTACCAAGCGGGAAGAGATTGAATTTTAAGGGAGGGAGCAAAGATGAGCAAAACCAGCAAAGGTGCAATCAAAGAAACATCAAAATTTGCAAAGGTTTTCATCTATCTGATGTTAGCCTTCCTTGCAATTATTATTATCGTCCCTGTGGCCTGGGTATTTATGGCCTCCATCAAAGAAAATTCAGAGTTTTACAGAAGTCCCTGGGCGCTTCCGGAAGGGTTTTATTTCCAGAACTTCGTGGATGCCTGGGAGAAGGCAAACATGGGTTCTTTCATGCTGAACTCCGTGATTGTGACAGCTCTGGCGCTGATCATGCTGATCGTGCTGGCTCTGCCGGCTGCCTATGTACTGGCCAGATTTAAGTTCCGCACGTCCAAGTTCTGGAATGTAATGTTTATGGCCGGACTGTTTATCAACGTAAACTACATCGTAGTGCCGATCTTCCTGATGCTGAGCAACGGGGATACCTGGCTGAGACAGACAGTGGGACAGCCATTTTTCCTGAATAACCTGTTTGTTCTGGCTCTGGTATATGCGGCGACAGCCCTGCCCTTTACCATCTATCTGCTGTCGGGATATTTCAAATCTCTGGCAAAGGATTATGAGGAGGCCGCCTATGTGGACGGCGCAGGATATTTCCGGACCATGGTTCAGGTCATCATGCCGATGGCAAAGCCCAGTATTGTGACAATCATCCTCTTTAACTTCCTGGCATTCTGGAATGAGTACATCATTTCCATGACGCTGCTTACCAAGCCGGAGCTGAAGACCCTTCCCGTAGGTCTTATGAACCTGATGGCGGCACAGCGTTCCGCTGTTCAGTACGGCCAGATGTATGCGGGACTTGTGATCGTTATGCTGCCGACTCTGATTCTGTATATGTGCGTACAGAAGAAGCTGACACAGGGTATGACTCTGGGCGGTCTGAAGGGATAAGGAGGAACGGATATGAGTGAGAGCACAAAGAAAATTATAACCGGGATTATCGTGCTGATCGTATTTATCGTATGCGTGGCACTTGTTGTGATCGGACAGAGAAATGTAGGTCCCCAGGGTCTGGGGCTTATGCTTCTCGGACTGGCAGGACTGATTTTCCTGCTGTGGCTCTATAACAGACAGTATAAGTAAGGGGAAAACCCGTTTTCAGGAGGAGAATATAAGATGGAGCAGAATAAGGGAAGGGTAACAATTCCTACCGATTTAGATGTAATACCGCAGACTCTGGAGATCATGGAGCAGTGGGGCGCAGACGCGATCCGCGACTGTGACGGAACAGATTTCCCAAAGGAACTCTGCAATGTGGACGCCAAGATCTACTCTACCTATTATACGACGAGAAAAGATAATAAATGGGCGATGGAGAATCCGGAAGAGATCCAGCAGATGTATGTGATGACGCCTTTCTATACAGCTGACGGTGCAGAACTGAAGATCCGGCTGATGAAAGGGCTTTATCCGGATATGTTAAAACCCAACACCAGAGACGACATTACCCGCTGGTGGGAGGTTGTGGACCGCACCACAGGAGAGGTAGTTGCACCGGAGAACTGGAGCTATGACGAGGAGAGCGGCGAGGTAACGATCGCATCAGAGGCCTTCCATGATTATACGGTAAGCTTCCTGGCTTATATCATCTGGGATCCGGTACATATGTATAATGCAGTGACCAATGGATGGAAAGATGTGGAGCATCAGATTACCTTCGATGTGCGTCAGCCCAAGACGCATGCGTATACGATGAAGCGTCTCCGCAAATTTATCGAGGATCATCCCTATGTAAATGTCCTTCGCTTTACCACATTCTTCCATCAGTTCACTCTGATCTTCGATGAACTGGCCCGGGAGAAATATGTGGACTGGTACGGCTACTCTGCATCCGTAAGCCCCTATATCCTGGAGCAGTTTGAGCAGGAAGTGGGTTATAAGTTCCGTCCGGAATATATCATCGATCAGGGATATTACAACAATCAGTATCGGATCCCCAGCAAAGAGTTCAGCGATTTTCAGGCATTCCAGCGCCGTGAGGTGGCAAAGATCGTCAAAGAGATGGTGGAGATCACCCATGAGTGTGGCAGAGAGGCCATGATGTTCCTGGGAGATCACTGGATCGGAACAGAGCCCTTTATGGAGGAGTTCCCCAAAATGGGAATCGACGCTGTGGTGGGAAGTGTGGGAAATGGTTCTACGCTTCGTCTGATCAGCGATATTGAAGGTGTGAAATATACAGAAGGCCGTCTGCTTCCCTACTTCTTCCCGGATACCTTCCATGAGGGCGGCGATCCGGTGAAGGAAGCCAAGGTGAACTGGGTGACTGCCAGAAGAGCGATTCTCAGAAAACCCATCGACCGGATCGGATACGGCGGATACTTGAAGCTGGCGCTGGAATTCCCGGATTTTGTGAAATATGTGGAGTCTGTCTGCCAGGAGTTCCGCACGCTGTATGATAATATGAAGGGATGTGTTCCCTACTGCATTAAAAAGGTAGCTGTGTTAAACTGCTGGGGCAAGATGCGTGCCTGGGGCTGCCATATGGTACACCATGCGATCTATTTCAAAGAGAACTATTTCTACGCAGGTGCCATCGAGGCGCTGGCCGGAGCTCCCTTTGATGTGAAATTTATCAGTTTTGAGGATATTTTAAAGGATGCGTCTGTTTTAGATGATATTGACGTAATCCTGAACGTGGGTGATGCAGATACCGCGCACACCGGCGGAGAATGGTGGAGCAATCCCGAGATCGTCGCTGCGATCAAGAAATTTGTCTATGAGGGCGGCGGCCTGATCGGAATCGGCGAGCCCACCGGCCATCAGGCAAACGGACGCTTTATCCAGCTGGCAAATGTGTTCGGCGTTGAGAAGGAGACCGGATTTACTCTGGGATACGACAAGTATAACTGGGATATGCATGAGCACTTTATCACGGAAGACAGCCAGGGCGAGATTGATTTTGGCGAGAACCAGAAGAACATGTATGCGCTGGAGAGCGCTGAGGTTCTGGTGGAGAAGGGCAAGCGTGTCTGCCTGGCCGTCAACGAGTTTGGAAAAGGCCGTGCCGTATATATGAGCGGACTGCCCTACAGCTTTGAGAACAGCCGTCTGCTGTATCGTTCCATCCTGTGGAGTGCTCATGATGAGGAAAACCTGCACAGATGGTTCAGCACCAATTACAATGTTGAGGTGCATGCTTACGTGGAAAATGGCAAGTTCTGTGTAGTAAATAATACGTATGAGCCTCAGAGTACCACCGTTTACCGCGGGGATGGAAGCAGCTTCGATCTGGATATGGATGCAAACGAGATTATCTGGTATGAGATTTAAATTGGAATTTCCGGAAGCCATACAGCGCTGGGATGAGGCGGTTCCCCTGGGAAATGGTCAGACCGGGTGTCTGATCTGGGGATCTTCCCAGGCGGTCCGCTTCAGCCTGGACCGGACAGACATCTGGGACAGGTCCAGGCCGAAGGGGACGGATCGGCCGGAATTTACTTATCAGAATCTGGCGCGTCTGGCCAGGGAGAAGAATACGGAAGAAATTCGGAATATTTTTGATTCCCCTTATCAGTATCCTGCGCCGACCAAGCTGCCGGCCGGGAAGATTCTGCTGCATTTTCAGCCGGATCTACCGGTGGAGGCTTCCCTGGATTTGGAGAGAGCGGAGGCGGAGCTGAGGGCAGGGAAAGGAAAAGAACAGATTTTGATTCAGGCCATCTGCCATGCTGTAAATGGAACCGGAATGATCAGGGTGGGGGCTTTGGCTCCCGCCTTTTCTTTTACATTGGAAAATCCTTCGTTCGGAAGTGCGGATCAGGAAGAGTGCCGGGAATACGATCCGGCTCACAGAGAGATTTCCCAGGGAAGTTTAAAACAGCTTGCCTATCCGGCGCCCAGGAGAGACTCCTGGGAAGAGGGCGGAATCCGGTGGGAGCGTTTTATCCAGCCGGTTGCCGGAGGAAACGCTTTCGGAGTGGTGCTTGCCGTTCGGGAAGACGGGGAAGATACGCTGCTCTTTTATCGAATCCTCAGTTCCCGGGACGGGGAGGACTGGATTGCAGACGGGGAGAAGATCCTGGCCGGTCAGATTGCCCGGGGATATGAAAAGAATCGGGAAGAACACAGAGCCTGGTGGAATTCTTATTGGGAAAAGAGCGGGATAGAGCTTCCGGAACCGCTGGCCGAGCACCAGTGGTATCTGACGAATTATCTGTTTGCTTCCTGTTCCAGAAAAGGGGGATTCCCCATGCCCCTTCAGGGGGTCTGGACGGCGGACGACGGCTGCCTTCCTCCGTGGAAAGGGGATTATCACAATGACCTGAATACGCAGCTGTGTTATTCCCATTTTTACAAGGCCAATCATCTGGAAGAGGGAGAAAGTTTTCTTGATTTTCTGTGGAACCTCAGAGAACAGGCAGCGGGTTTTGCCCGGGACTTCTACGGGACGGAAGGGATCTGCCTTCCGGGTGTAATGACCATAGACGGACAGCCGCTGGGCGGATGGCCGATGTATTCCTTAAGTCCGACTCAGCAGATCTGGCTCTGCCAGTCCTTTGATCTGTATTATCGGTATACGGGCAGCCGGAAATTTCTGGAAGAGAGAGCCTGGGTCTACTTCCGGGAGACGGCTCTTTGTATCACAGATCTTCTGGAGAAGGGAGAGGATGGGAAGCTTTCTCTTCCGGTATCCAGCTCTCCGGAAATCCATGATGATGAGGCGGCCTCCTGGGTGACGCCTAACAGCAATTATGATCTTGCTCTGCTGCGGTACCTCTATCAGACACTGGCGGAGTATGCCCGGGAGCTGAACCGGGAGGAAGAGGCCAGGCGCTGGAGAGGGATCCTGGAAGAGCTTCCGGATCTGGCGGTTGATGAGCGCCGTGTGCTGATGATTTCTCCCGATGAGGTGCTGGAGGAATCTCACCGCCACCTCTCCAATGCCATGGCAATCTGTCCGCTGAGGCTGATCCGCTATGAAGCGATGGGAGAGAGGGAGATTGTGGATGCTACTGTTCTGGACTATGAACGGCTGGGAACAGGCATGTGGGTAGGCTTTTCTTTCTGCTGGATGTCCCATCTGTATGGAATCCAGGGAAATGGGGAAGGAGCCTGGGAACAGCTGCGGATTTTCTGGGAGAGTTTCTGTTCGGTCAACGGGTTTCACCTGAACGGCGATTACAGAGGGCGGGGTTACAGTACGTTTCATTACCGGCCCTTTACGCTGGAAGCCAATATGTATGCGGCCGATGCCCTGCAGGAGATGCTGCTGCAGACAGAGGAGGGAAAGATAAAACTTTTTCCCGCAGTTCCGGAGAAGTGGAAGAAAGAGGAACTGGCTTTTGAGAGACTGCGGGGCTTCGGAGGTATTCTGGTTTCAGCCAGGATGCAAAGAGGAAAAGTGGTATCGCTGACATTGACAGCAGAACGGCAACAGGAGATAATGATAGAAGGAGCTCTGCCGGGCGGCGCTGTGAGAGCGGCGCTTGGGGCCGGGAAAGTCTGGTGCTGGAAAGCGGCGGAGCAAAGAGAGGAGAATGTAAAATGAAAAAACCGGTATTGGTAATTATGGCAGCGGGAATGGGAAGCCGTTACGGCGGTTTGAAGCAGATCGATCCGGTGGATCAGGAAGGCCATATCATCATGGATTTTTCCATCTATGATGCGAAGAGAGCCGGATTTGAGAAGGTTGTCTTTATCATAAAGAAAGAAAATGAGGCGGACTTTAAAGAGTGTATCGGAAACCGGATGGAAGAGCAGATGGAGGTTGCGTACGTTTATCAGGATCTGCATAATCTTCCGGAAGGATTCTCCGTTCCGGAAGGCAGGGTGAAACCCTTCGGAACCGGTCATGCGATCTTAAGCTGTATTGACGAGATTGACGGTCCTTTCGTGGTGATCAACGCGGATGACTATTACGGCAGAGATGCCTTTCAGGTGATCTATGATTATCTGGCTTCTCATCAGGACGATGAAAAGTACCGCTATGCCATGGTAGGCTATATCCTGGAAAATACTCTGACGGATAACGGTTATGTGGCGAGAGGCGTCTGTGAGACCGATGAAAACGGTTATCTGACAGACATTGTGGAGCGCACCAGGATTGAGAAAAAGGATGGCGGAGCTGCATTTACGGAGGATGACGGGGCGACCTGGAATTCCCTTCCGGTGGACAGCATCGTTTCCATGAATATGTGGGGATTCGGAGCGAGCATCCTTCCTGAGCTGAAGAGCAGATTTGGAAAATTCCTGGAAGAGAATCTGGAAAAGAACCCGCTCAAGTGTGAATATTTCCTGCCTTCTGTGGTAAATGAGCTGCTGGAGGAGGAGAAAGCGACGGTTCAGGTACTGAAATCCATGGACAAATGGTACGGAGTTACTTACAAAGAGGATAAGGCAGTCGTGGTGGCTGCGATCAAAGCGATGAAGGAGAAGGGGCTGTACCCGGATTACCTTTGGGAGGAAAAATAATGGGAAGAGAAATGGAAAATAAAGCGGCAGAAACTGCCGCACAGCAGTTTGCCTTTGACGGCGAGATCATCGGCGGAGGAATCTACGGAAGCGGCCATATTAATGATACTTACCGCCTGACCTGCCGGCTGGCGGATGGAACAGAAAGATTTTATATCCTGCAGCGCATGAATAAGGATATTTTCAAAAATCCGGTGGAGCTGATGGAAAATGTGGTGGGTGTCACCTCTTTTCTGCGGAAGAAGATCATCGCGCAGGGGGGAGACCCGAACCGCGAGACGCTGAACATTATCCCTACCAGGGATGGTGGAAATTACTGGGTGGACGAAGCGGGAGAGTACTGGAGAGCTTACGTTTATATCGACGATACCTTCAGCTATGACCTGGTGAGCAAGCCGGATGATTTTTATCAGAGTGCGCTGGCCTTCGGCAATTTCCAGTGCCTGCTCTCAGACTACCCGGCGGAGACGCTGCATGAGACGATCAAAGGATTCCATGATACCTGGGCCAGATTTCAGGTGTTTAAAAAAGCGGTGGAGGAAGATGTGTGCGGACGTGCGGCCTCTGTGCAGGAAGAGATCCGTTTCATGCTCGACCGGGAAGCAGATACCAGAGTGCTGGGGGACCTGCAGGCGGCGGGAGAACTTCCGCTTCGCGTTACCCACAACGATACCAAGCTGAACAACGTGCTGATTGACAAAGAGACGGGAAAAGGTCTCTGCGTCATTGATCTGGACACGGTTATGCCCGGACTGGCAGTCAACGATTATGGCGACAGCATCCGTTTCGGAGCCAGCACAGCGGCGGAGGATGAGCAGGATCTTGAGAAGGTTTCCTGTGACATGGGACTTTTTGAGATTTATACGAAAGGTTTCCTGGAAGCGTGCGGGGAACGGCTCACAGATAAGGAGATCGAAATGCTTCCCATGGGCGCCAAGATCATGACCCTGGAGTGCGGCATGCGTTTCCTTACAGACTATCTGGAAGGGGATCACTATTTTAAGATCCACCGGGAAGGACATAACCTGGACCGCTGCCGGACGCAGTTTAAGCTGGTGGCTGACATGGAGAAAAAGTGGGATACCATGGCTGAGACCGTGAGAAAGTATAAGAAGTAGAAAATTTGCAAAATCCTTGACAGAAAAAGACCTCTTGTGTTATAGTGTAAAAGCGACATGGAAGAGGTCTTTTTTTTATGCCTAAAACCAGCAGGAGCAAGCGGCTGGAAGGGCAGATGAGACTGTTGCAAATGCAAATGAACACAGTGGAGGTGGAAGTCGTGCGCGTAAAAATCACATTGGCATGTACCGAATGTAAGCAGCGGAATTACAACATGACAAAGGAAAAGAAAAACCATCCTGAGAGATTGGAAACCAAGAAATATTGTAAGTTCTGCAAGAGACACACAGTACACAAAGAAACCAAATAAATTTGGTGAGAGGTGAAACAATGACAGGTTCTGTAAAGGCAGAGAAAGCTCCCAAAAAGAGCTGGTTCAAAGGGCTCAAGTCTGAGTTTAAGAAAGTGGTTTGGCCGGATAAAAAGACGCTGGGAAAACAGACGGTGGCAGTTACTGTCATCACTGCGGTTCTCTGTGTGGTTATCACCATTCTGGACAGTCTGGTACTGCAGATCATTAATTTCTTGATTAAATAAGGACAAGGGTGAGAAAATGTCAGAAGCGAATTGGTATGTGGTCCACACATATTCGGGCTACGAAAACAAAGTAAAAGCCAACATTGAGAAGACAATTGAAAACAGACACCTGGAAGATCAGATTCTGGAAGTGCGTGTGCCTATGGAAGACGTTGTTGAGATGAAGAACGGAGCCAAGAAGCAGACGCAGAGAAAGATGTTTCCCGGTTATGTACTGCTGAACATGGTGATGAACGATGATACCTGGTATGTCGTCCGGAACACCAGAGGTGTAACAGGATTTGTCGGACCGGGATCAAAGCCCGTACCCCTGACGGAAGCAGAGATGGAGCCGTTGGGCGTTCAGAAAGCGAACCTTCAGATCGATTTTGAAGAAGGGGACAGCGTGGTGGTAACTGGAGGAGCATGGAAGGACACTGTAGGTGTGATCCAGAGCATCAACGAGGCAAAACAGATGATCACCATCAATGTTGAGCTGTTTGGCCGCGAAACACCGGTCGAGATCAGTTTCGCAGAAGTGAAGAAAATGTAACAAAAAGAGTCTCCGCCGGAGGCTCGTGGGAGGGAAATTCCCCGCAATTACCACATTATAGGAGGTGCCTGACATGGCAAAGAAAGTAACAGGATATATCAAATTACAGATTCCCGCTGGTAAGGCAACACCAGCACCGCCGGTTGGTCCTGCACTGGGACAGCATGGTGTAAACATCGTACAGTTTACCAAGGAGTTCAATGCAAGAACAGCTGATAAGGGAGACGTGATCATCCCCGTAATCATCACTGTTTACGCTGACAGAAGCTTCAGCTTTGTGACCAAGACTCCTCCGGCAGCCGTATTGTTAAAGAAAGCTTGCAATATCAAATCCGGTTCCGGCGTTCCGAACAAGACCAAAGTAGCGACTATTTCCAAAGACAAAGTGAGAGAGATCGCTGAGATGAAGATGCCCGACTTAAATGCTGCATCCATCGAGACTGCTATGAGCATGATCGCTGGTACTGCAAGAAGTATGGGTATCGTAGTAGAGGACTAAGTCGCATAAATCATGTGGGAGGGCAATCCCCGCAATTACCACTAGGAGGTTATAGAAAATGAAACGAGGAAAGAGATATTTAGAGTCTGCAAAGGCAATCGACCGTGCAACCCTGTACGATCCGGCTGAAGCCATTGCACTTGTTAAAAAATCCGCAGTAGCAAAGTTTGATGAGACCATCGAGGCTCATATCCGTACCGGATGTGATGGACGTCACGCTGATCAGCAGATCCGTGGTGCTGTAGTTCTGCCTCACGGAACCGGTAAGAAGGTTCGCGTGCTGGTATTTGCAAAGAATGCAAAAGCTGACGAGGCTGTAGCAGCAGGTGCAGAGTTCGTAGGAGCTGAGGAGTTGATCCCGAAGATCCAGAACGAAGGATGGTTTGATTTTGACGTTGTTGTTGCTACCCCGGACATGATGGGTGTAGTTGGACGTCTGGGCCGTGTACTGGGACCGAAGGGCCTTATGCCCAACCCCAAGGCCGGAACTGTAACCATGGATGTTGCAAAAGCCGTTGCCGATATCAAAGCAGGTAAGATTGAATATCGTTTGGATAAAACCAACATCGTTCACGTGCCAATCGGAAAAGCATCCTTTACTGAGGAGCAGTTAGCGGACAACTTCCAGACGCTTATCGACGCTATTAACAAGGCGAAACCGGCCGCTGTAAAAGGCCAGTATCTGCGCAGCGTTACCATCGCACCGACCATGGGACCTGGCGTGAAGATCAACCCTGTTAAATTAGTATAAGATAACAATCCATTTCCAGGAGCGGAGGCATCAGCCTCCGCTCTTTATAAATTCAACAGACATTTTGAAAGAAAATACTTGACGGAAAAGCGAAAGTATGCTATTTTATTAAAAGTATCACGCCGAAGACAGCAGGTGCCCACGGGCATAAGCATTTCACGCCTGCCGAGGAAATACATTCTATTTCAGGAATTGTACCTCTCTGTTTTGCGGCAGAGAGGTTTTTTATTTCTCAAGCGTAGGTACACTTACAAATACTATAAGGAGGTGCACCATAATGGCAAAAGTTGAACTCAAAAAACCGATCGTAGATGAGATCTCCGCACACGTAAAAGACGCACAGTCCGTAGTTCTGGTGAATTACGCAGGTCTGACCGTTGAGCAGGATACCAAGCTGCGTAAGGAATTAAGAGAAGCCGGTGTCGTATACAAGGTTTACAAGAATACGATGATGAAACGTGCATTTGCTGAGACTCCGTATGAGACTCTGGTTCAGCATCTGGACGGACCGAACGCAATTGCGATCTCTCAGGACGACGCAACTGCTCCGGCAAGAATCCTGGCAAACTTTGCGAAGACCGCTCCGAAGCTGGAGCTGATCGCAGGTGTTGTGGAAGGTTCTTATTATGATAAGGCTGGCATCACTGCACTGGCAGAGATCCCCTCAAGAGAGGTTCTGCTGGGAAGACTGCTTGGTTCCATGCAGTCCCCGATCGCAAACTTTGCACGCGTTATCAAACAGATCGCCGAGAAGAACGGCGAGGGCGCAGCAGAGGCTTAATCTTAAGATTCTGCATCTACCGAGGGCCGGTTGAAGATGCGGCCTGAGGCACTACAAATCGAAAATATATGAAAAATTGGAGGTAAACTATAATGGCAAAATTAACTACCGCTGAATTTATTGAAGCTATCAAAGAGTTATCCGTATTAGAGCTGAACGAGCTGGTAAAGGCTTGTGAGGAAGAGTTTGGTGTATCCGCAGCAGCAGGCGTTGTTGTAGCAGCAGCAGGTGCTGGCGCAGCAGAGGCAGCTGAGGAGAAAGACGAGTTCGACGTAGAGCTGACTGAGGTTGGCCCGAACAAAGTTAAGGTTATCAAAGTTGTTCGTGAGGCAACTGGTCTGGGTCTGAAAGAGGCTAAAGAAGTTGTAGACGGCGCTCCGAAGGTAGTAAAAGAGGGCGTTTCCAAAGCTGAGGCTGAGGAGATGAAGACCAAACTTGAGGCTGAAGGTGCAAAGGTAACCCTGAAATAATTAAGTTTGTCTGTATGAGGAGTCATTGCAGAGCAGATGCACAGTCATCTGCGGAGCAATGGCTCCTTTTTTAATTGCAGAAAACAAAAATTTCAGCGGCTGTGCCGGTATCTGGCAGGATTCATTCCGGTCAGTTCCCGGAATTTTCTGTAGAAGAATCCCTTGTTGCTGTAGCCGACCATCCACATGATCTCTTCCACGGTAATATTATTGGTTGCCTCCAGATATTGCTTTGCCTTTTCAATCCGAAGATAGATCAGATAGTCGGAGTAGGTCATTCCCATGTGCTTTTTGATCAAGTTGTTAAAATAATTGGGCTGGTAATGAAATTCCAGTGTCAGTTCCTCCATAGAAACTGTCTGCAGGTTATTTTTTATAAAATCCGAGACGGATTCAAAGAGACGCAAAGAGTATTGTTCATTTTCCTGGCGGGTAAAATTATAGTGATAACCGGTAGACAGCGCATCCATAAGCCGTATCAGGAAACCGCGGCTGATATCCTGGTATCCGGGTTTTCTTTCGATTACTTCTGTGACAATATCGTAGAGGTAATCCTGGATCATGCCGCGCTGTTCTTCGGTGGAAGGGATAAAGCGCAGATAGTGCTGTTTATCACTGCGTTTTAAAATATTTTTGCGCAGAAATTTCTGCAGGGGGGTTAACGTTACATTGTCTAAAAAAGCTTCTGTAAAGAACTTTCTCTGAATGGAAATATTTAAAAGGAGACAGTTGGAGTCGGGGATGGATTCTCTGTGGAATGCCATGGAGTTGATCAGACAGATTTCTCCTTCTTCAAAACAGAAGGTCTCTCCTTCGATTTCCACTTCCAGGTGCCCTTCTGCAATATAGCGGATTTCGATATAATCAGAATAATAACTTATGATCTCGTCGTCAAAGTCAAGATGGATCGGCTGGCCGTTGTGGAACAGAAGATTCGTGAGAGACTGGTCGTGGAATTTCATAAAGGAAACACAGATATCCCGTGTAAGCTGGTGAAAATCCTTTCCTTCTGTGACGACGGAGGTAAAACCGGTGTCGATCCCGCATTTTTTTAACTGTTCGTAATTCATTTTCAGGCGATGCCAGGGCGCGTACTGTATTTCTTTTAACTTTTCTCTGATTTCCATAGAACTTCCTCCTGTAAAATCAAATTATAATAGAAAATGACAAAAAACTCAATCAAAGTGGAATAAGTAACTTTTTTTCTTCCTGTCTTATGATTCGGTAATCGAAAAAGGAAAAAGAAAAGTCTAAAATTGTAGAAAAGAAACGGGGAAAGGAGAAATAAAGTGAAGCTTACAGAACATCTTTTGAAACTTTCCAGAGTGGATTATGGAACAAATTCAAACAGCTATGCGGCAGTGTATGACAGGGGGATCGTCCTGTTTGACTGCGGATACGGGGAAAAGCAGTGGAGACAAATGGAACAGGTGCTGAAGGATTGGGGATATGAAACAGATCAGATTACCCATGCTTTTCTGACCCATGCCCACTTTGATCACTGCAGAAATGTCTGGAGGGTAAACGAACTGGGGGCCCGTCTTTTTTCCAGCGAAAGCGACCGGGAGCTGATTGAAAAGGGGAATCCGGAGAGTGAAGAGCTCTTTGGAGTTCCCTGGATTCCGGGCAAAGTAGATGAGACAGTAAAAGATGGAGAACAGTTTGTGTTTTCGGATAACCTGAAGGTGACGGTGATGGAGAAGCCGGGGCACAGCCGGGGATCGCTGACCTTTTTGGTTGAGACGGATGGTGTGAGAGCGCTGATTACCGGGGACGCATTCTGGATGGTTCCGGTTCCGCCCAGAGATGAAGTGGATGTGGAGCTGGGGTATATGGGGAGCCGGGACTTCTCCCGTCGGGATTATCTTCGTTCTATGAAAAGGATCAGCGAACTGGATTTCGATCTTCTGCTTCCGGGGCATTACTATAG
>OLQH01000298.1_pt1 | contig 56940 bp, 49 predicted proteins | sample 1672671 | NCBI WGS metagenome assembly OLQH01 (sample SAMEA3136712, study PRJEB25190) | human gut metagenome
TCAACTGCACTTTTCCCCCGGATGCTGTAATGGTATAGAAGCAAAGGAACACAGATACACACTAAGATTACCAGAACATAGACCCCCAGCACTGGGATTAACGGGAAATAGAACCCCACATCCATGTAGTTCACTGACTGATAGATAACATATGTAACTCCAATGCCCACTGTGGAGGATAAGAGCAGAGAACTTCCGGCAAATAAAAGTCCCTCCTGCACAAGCATTTTTTTCATCTGCCGTTCTGTCATTCCAATGCTTTCAAGAACAGCCAGTTCCCCCAGCCGGTTCTGTATACTGCTGCACACTGTATTTACATAATTCATAATTCCAATAAGAGCCAGAATCAAAACAATGCCCAGCCCGAATTCCATCATATTCCCCTGAGATTCTTTTACACGTTTCATACTTTCTATCTTTGAGCTGCTCTCAATATCTGTACTGTAAGGACTTTCTTCGGCAATGCCCAGGGCCTGTGCCTCCGCAGATTCGTCATATTCCTCCTGATACAAGATTCCCAGTTTCTGTATATATACCTCCGGATTCAGACGGTGCAGAAACTGTTGGCTTACGATAATCACAGGGGCAAGACCGGCGTAAGGTGAATAATAGTTCTCATCTGTCATTCCTCCTATGGGAAGCGTCACACTGCCCTCCTCCCCTGTCTTTTTCAGGTAGAATGTCAGTGTCTTTCCCTCAATATCCTTTTCTGTAAGCGAAAGGTCATTTCTATAGAGGATACACACTTCCCCTGTCATAAAGGCCTCTTTGTCCACTGGCTGGGAAAGAGTTTCCTTTAGCCGGTCAAACAGCATCTCATCTATCCCTGTGATATAAGAATAAAACTTATCCGGATTCTTCTTATACTCGTCCCTTGCCTCCGCATAGGGGTAATCCATCCAGGTAGCATATTCCTCCCGCATCCAGATCTCCGCAAAATCTGGCTCCCAGGGCACTGTAATTTCATCCAGATACAGAGGGTAAATCTCCCTTATACCCTTACTCTCGTCCAGAGCGGTTATAAAATCCTTATCAAAGATCTGTCTGTACTGGCTCTCATCTTCTTTGCCCAGAGTATCATTGCTCAGCTCCAGATCAAAATCCATGAAATTGGACACCATGGTTCTGGCACCCTGGCTCTGGATAATCGTAATTACACAGATAAATATGGATACACTCAGAGTCAGGGATAAAATTACAATTGCAGACCTTTTTCGGTCTTTCAGCAGATTGGTTCTGGCCATCCTTCCCGCAATGCTTCCCTTCCCCGTCCTTCTTTTTTTTCTGCCGCCTCCCGGGGCTGTATATCTCACTGCCTCAACCGGTGAGATGCGTCCTGCAATTTTCGCCGGTTTTCTGCTGCCAAAGTAAATAGTAAGACAACTCACCAGAACAGCAGCGGCATACACCAAGGGATGAAAGGATACAGAAACGGCCCCGCCCCGGATCCCAATTGTCTTTACAATGCCAGGAATAATGATAAACGCAGTCCCGCTGCCCACCGCCAGCCCCAGAACAATTCCAGCCCCTCCCAGGAGAAACATCTGGCGGTAAAGCATCTTGTGTATCTGCCGCTCTGTCATACCCACGGTCTGAAGCAGCCCATAATACCGGATATTATTAGTGACTGAAAGATAAAGAATATTATATACCAGAAGATAGCTGCAGACGCAGGTTACAAATACCAGGCCCAGGATCCCCAAAAATACAGACAGGGAATGCTCTGTGATTCCTGTATACAAAAGTCTCTGCTGTTTCCCCAGATTCAGTTCCTCACGAAAGGTATCCAGCTGTTTATCCGTAAAAAGAGCACGGGAAAAGCTCAGATACATGACTCCCGCTGTGACATCCGACGGTTTGTGTCCCGTAGTCCTATAGAACTTTTCGGATACATATGCGGCAGTCTCCCCACTGTAATCCTCATAGATACCGCTGATAATAAATTCTTTCTTATGCTTTCCGTTTTTATCTCCATACGTGAGAGTAAGGCGGTCGCCGATCTTCCCATTTTCTGATCCGCATTCCTTTAGCGCACCCATGGAAATCATCAGCTCATTCTCCTGTTTGGGATACTCCCCCTTTATCCACTTAAGAGCCGGCCTTTTCTGTACGTCCCAGTAAGTCCCGTCGCTCCATATAAAAGTAGTATGAAGGCTGTCATCCACTCCATTGCTCTCTGCACTGGCACATTTAACGGTCAGCCCTGCCTCTTCAATCCTGCTGTCGTTTCTGCATTTTTCAATCTGTTCCCCGCTGGGTGCCATAAGCACCGCGTCGTGGACTCCCCCGTACATTCGGATTGTCTGGTCCCTCTGGGCTTTAAAGTATGTAATTCCCACTGTCAGCACTGTGATAAGCATAAAGGCAGACAGGGCTATGGAGGCAATGAGGATACTATTTCTCCTGGTATTGCCCTGCATGCTTCGTTTTGCCATTTTGCGGATAATTCTTTGATTATTATTTTCCAGCACTCCCGTCACCCCCTGTCAGCAATTCTGCCGTCTTCTATCCGCAGAATTCGGTCTGCAAGCTGTGCGATATCACTGTCATGGGTGATCACCACAAGAGTTTGATGGAATTGCGTGGCGGCCGCCTTCAGAAGCCCCAGCACGTCGTGGCTGGTCTGGCTGTCCAGATTGCCGGTGGGTTCATCTGCCAGCACGATGGCAGGCTTGGTGGATAGAGCTCTTGCTATGGCAACTCTCTGCTGCTGCCCTCCCGATAAGGTGTTGGGGAGTACCTCCCTTTTTTCTTCCAGTCCCAGGACGCCGATGAGAGTATCCATAAATTCTCGGTCAATATGCCCTCCGTCCAGTTCAATGGGAAGTGTAATATTCTCATATACATTCAGATCCGGCACCAGATTATAGCTCTGGAATACAAACCCCACCTTCCTTCTCCGGAATATAGTAAGCTGCTCCCGGTTCATCCGGCTCAGATCTCTGCCTCCCACCAGAACCCTGCCTTCAGTGGGCGTATCCAGGCCCCCCAGCATATGGAGAAGGGTGGACTTGCCGCTTCCAGACTTTCCGACAATAGCGGCAAATTCCCCCTTCTCTATAGTGAGATCCACGCCGTCCAGCGCCTTCACAACATTGGTTCCCATATCATAATACTTCTTCAGTTTTATGGTTTTTACAACTTCCTCTGACATTGTTTTCAACTCCCTTTCCTTTGATAGACCCAGCTTATCAAAGAAATATCTCAAACTTATCTCATCCGGCTATTCTCTCAATTCTGTGATTTTCCCGGCAGATAGATATGAAATCGGCTTCCCTTTCCTACCTCTGACCGGACTTCGATATACCCTTTCTGTCTGGTGATAATCTCTCTGGCCAGATACAGACCTAACCCGACCCCCTCCTGCCCGCGGACCTCAGGCTCCCGGTAAAATCTTCCAAAGATTTTGCACCGGCGGCTCTCTTCAATCCCCTTGCCCGTGTCCCGGATGGTAATATGAGTGTAGAATTCCTGTTCCTTCACTAAGACATCTATCTTCCCTCCCGGTTCAGTATACTTTACCCCGTTGTCCAAAATATTATATAGTGCTTCTTCCGTCCACCTGGGATCGTGATAAATAAACAGATTCTCCGGACAGTCAACAGATATCTGAATGTCTTTGCGGTCTGCCCTGGGCAGCACGCTTCCAAGGGCTCTGCCCAGGGTATCATAAAAGAGGGCATCCTCCTGGCGGATCTTCAGAATTCCTGTCTCCAACCGAGACATTTTTACCAGACTTTGTATCAGAAAATCCAGCTTATCCGCCTGTTCTTTTATCTGTACAAGAAACTCTACTTCTGTATTTCTGTCTGTACTCTTCTCCCCCAGCATCTCCGCATACATTTTGATATTGGAAACCGGTGTCCTGGTCTGGTGGGAAATGTCTGATACCAGCTCCTGCATTCTCTTTCTCTCCTTCAGGCTGCTCTGTGCATAATAATTCTGTATCTCATAAAGCTGCTTCAGCTTTGTCTGAAGCTTAGAAAGCTGGCTCTCTTCCGTCTCATCAAACTCCAGGTCCTCCCTCCCCTGGATCATATAATCCAGACTTTTTTCCATAGAATCCGTAAACCTCCAGATATCCCTTTTTATGCACCAGGTATAGGCGGCCCAGATGCCCAGGCTCCCCAGATACCCCAGAGCAGCCAGCAGCCTTGCCGTCTTTCCGGGAACCACATACAGTACTCCCATAAAGGTGATGGCCCCCACGGCAAACCCGGACCATTTTAAAAGTCTTTTCCTTTTTTCCGATTTATCCTTTGTCACTCCTGTTCTCCTGTCCACTGATAGCCCATCCCATAGGCGGTAGCAATGTACTTGTGCCTCCCGTCCTCAATCTTTCCCCGCAGCCGGTTCACATTAACGGCCAGAGCATGCTTGTCCACGAACTGTCCGTTGCTGTCCCAGATCCGTTCCAGCAGGATCTTATGGGTGAGCACCTGGCCTTTGTTGTCAATAAAAACGCGCAGCAGTTTATACTCAGTGGGTGTAAAAAATACCTCTTTTCCCTTCACTGCTGCCCTGAACCTGGTAAAATCTATCCAAAGATACCCATCCTCATAAATATCTTCAACTTTTCCACCTTTTGTTCTATTTAAAACTGCTGCCGCTTTTTTCTTCAGCAAAACCATACTGAATGGCTTTGTCACATAATCGTCGGCCCCCAGGTCATAGCCCTTTACTGCGTCCTCCTCCAGATCCCTGGCTGTAAGGAAAATAATGGGTGCCCTCCGTACCCCCATAGCCCAGCGGCAGAACTCAAACCCATCTCCGTCGGGAAGATTAACATCTAAAATCACAAGATCAAATACCTGGGATAAAAAGAGTGCTTTTCCCTCCTCTGCGGAATATGCTCCCTCCACCTGGCAGCCCTCCTGGCCGAATCCATACTGCAGGCCCCGGTTCAGAGCTCTGTCGTCTTCTATAATTAAAATGCGGTCCATCTCCCACACTCCTTCTTTTTTATCTATTATAAGTGTTTGGGACATAAACCGCAATTTTAGAAATATCACAAGATCGAGATACTATGCTCTAATAAACTTCCTTTTTTCTGTAGACCAGATATACCGCCGGCAGCAAAACGGCTGTCATTCCCAGATACAGCAAAGGCAGAATCTGGCAGAGATTGACTACCTTTCCTCCTATAGTATACACCGTAAACAATCTCAGAAGAGTAGTCCCCTGCATCAGCTGATGGGGAAGAAGTCCCAGGATGTCTCCTGCCAGTCCGCCGGTAACGTACTGTCCCACAACTGCCGGAGCCATAATCAGCAAAAAGCTTGTCACTATAGGCAGAATGGAGGAGCCTGTCACTGCAGATAGCCATGCGGTAAGAATACTCATAAAAAGGCATATGATATAACCGCAGACAATGCAAAAGATATAGGCTTCCAGATTGGTAATATTATACAGACTTTTCCAGAATCCATTGGCCTGAATCATGCACCCGGCGCCGTCTGTTCCGAAAACAGCCAGCAGTATTCCGCTGGATACAAGAACTGCCGCCCAGTAGACCGCTGTAGCGATTGTTAGGACTGCCCCTATCTTGACCTTTATTCCCCGGGAACGGCCATAGCAGCTGGAATAGAACACGCCGGAGGCCCCTGTCTGGTATTCCCAGGGAAATACAGATGCCACAAGAATACACACAACAATTGCGGCTCCCATGATAACCACCATCATAAACTCTATGGTTTTGCTCCATCCTGTCTGGTATCTGTATTCCAGAGGAACTTCCATTTTCTCAAACTGGTGTATGTAATATGCTTTTTCCTTATCGCTGAAGCTGCTGCTATACTCCCCATACAGCCACTCCCTCAGATGGTCTGTCCGATTGGCATAAAATTGCTGTGCATCTTCGGGACTCAAACGGTCTGCCATATAATAATCATTTTCCTGAAAACTGCAGAAGGACTGGTTAATCAACCCTCTGATGTCTTGGAACCCCTGCGTTTTCGCATACCCTATATTGCCCAATCCTCCCTCCTCCAGGGCATATTCGGGGTCCGACGTGATACGGGCATTGGCCTCAAGCACCCGGGCAATCTTTTCCTCTGTGACAGGGCCTTCCCACTCCTTTTTCACTTCCTTCAAATTGTGGATGGCATGGATGCCCCGTTCCTCTTCTCCCTGAGGATTTACCCAGACCTCACTTCTAATATAAAAGGCACCCAGCATCCAGATAAGGTAGACGCAGAACACTGCCAGTGTCACTTTCGTGCTGAGCCTGCCGGTTACCTTTTTCAGCTCATACTTGTACATGTTCCTCACCTGCTTTCTCTCCGAAATAGTATAAAAATGCATCCTCCAGGCTCAGAGGGCTCTGTACAGCCTGAGGACAGGGCCGTACCTCTGATAAGATCCGTAGTCTTGCCCCTTCTGCCTCTATTTTCAGATTGGATACACGATAGCGCTCTCTATAGATTTCTGCCTCCCGTTTCTCCATCACACACTCCCATGCTTTTACTCTTCGTGAGATGCCCTCTATCAGTTCTGCGGGAGAACCGGAATCAACAATCTGTCCCTCCCCCATAAAAAGGATCTCGTTGGCGATGGATTCTACGTCAGAAACTATATGTGTGGACAGCAGGATAATGCCTTCCTCTGCCAGTTCGCTGATCAAATTCCGGAACCGGATCCTCTCTTTGGGATCCAGGCCGGAAGTAGGTTCATCCAGAATCAGAAGCCTGGGGCGGTTCAGCATGGCCTGCGCTATGCCCAGGCGGCGTTTCATTCCTCCGGAAAACTTTTTTATCTTCTTCTTTCTGACATTTGCCAGCCCCACCTGGTGAAGCAAGTCGTCAATCCTTCTTTTTGCTGCCGCAGGTTTCATACCTTTGAGTGCAGATATATATCTGAGATAATCCTCTGGGGTAAATTCAGGATAATAACCAAAATCCTGGGGAAGATACCCAATCACTCTGCGGTACTCTTCTCCCAGGGAAAAGATATCCCTGCCGCCCCAAAGGATCGTTCCGCCTGAGGGATTCAGCAGAGTGCAGATCATTCGCATCAGTGTCGTCTTTCCTGCCCCGTTTACCCCCAAAAGCCCGTATACTCCCCGCTCCATGGTAAAGGACACCTGATTTACAGCCTTCATATCTTTAAACTCTTTCGTCAGATTTTTTATTTGTAATTCCATAGCCACTCTCCTTCACAATACCGCGCGGTAACGCTTACCGCCCGCACTATCACATAAACCAGAAAAATCAATGAAACCGCAACCAGCAGAAGCCACACAGGCAGAGCAATGGCCCGGTACAGCTTTTCCATAATGACAACCCGGTACCAGAGAAAGGACCATATGGTACAGAGGCCTACAGCCATCAGCTGGGAATTCATTTTCACACTGCACAGGACTGTAAAGCAGATACAGCAGGTCACATTAAACGGCACAAGGAAATTAATCACCGCTTCATAAAGGGAAATTCTTATAGTTGCAGCCGTAAAGATAAAAAATATACTTGCCAGCACAAGCTCTGTCATTCCTATGAGCAGCACCCTTGCTATATAAACCTTCTTCAGTCCGAAATACGTAGCATTTTCTATCTCTATGGTTCTGGTTCTCAGATTCTTCCAAAGCTCCGGAATCAGTGTCATGCCCAGAAGAGGAACCCATACACTGAAGCCGCTGTACGGCAGCGCCCCATGTTTCTGCCAGTACAGAGTCAGCCACAGCAAAAAGTAGATACCGATCTGCAGCACCCACATGCTTTTATTAATAAACCGGAGCTGAACTGCTAAAAACTCTGCCGGAGTTATGCTCTGTTCTTCCGCATGCCGGTAAAACGCCTGTTTTGACAGAAGAATCGTCTCCTCTATTTTTTCTGCCCGAACCTCCGGTCCTTCCGGCTGTCGGGCTGTCACATGGTCCCTCTTTTTTCCCTCTTTCATCACAGTTCCTCCTCTCCCAAAATCTCCCTCAGGCGTTCTTTAGCAGCCTTTATTCTATATTTCACCAGAGGAAGTCCGATTTCTTGTATCTTCGCAATTTCCTTTAGCTTTAGATCCTGATAGTAGTGCAGTATAAGGACATCCCTCATCTCTTCCGGCAGCTGACGCAGGGCCTGTTCTAGGACGAGGGAGTCAATTACTCTGTCTAAGGGCCACACAGACTGTTCCGGGACAGATTCTAGAGGCTCCTCCTTCCTTTTTCTGTATGTGTTTTTGCATAAATTTCCTGCAATTACGTAGAGATAATTTTTAGCCTTTCCGTAATGCCGGTAGTCTGGGAAAGAACGGAAAAACCGTTCAAATGTATCCTGGGTAATATCCTCTGCCTTACTCTGGTCATTCACATGGAAAAAGGAATATTTGAGAATAGCAGGATAATATTTTTTCACAAACTCATCTATAGCCGATTCGTCACCGGATTTCATTTTCTGCAGGAGAAAAAAGTCCTGATCCAATACTGCACCTCCTTTCAGGATTCTTTTAGAAAGCGCTCTCTATTAGGTATAACACCATAGGAGTAAAAAAAGATAGGATACTAATGAATTTATATGTTTCTTATGTTACAATCAATTTATCATGCCGATTCCGGGACCGCAAGCAGCGCCCTGTATACAAAGAAAAAAGAAAGGATTTGAAGTTCTATGTTATGGCCTATTATTATACTGTTCGCTATACTCTCTGCTGTTCTGCTCTCAGGAAAAGGGGGATTTTTAATAGCAGGATACAATACATCAAGTGCCAGAGAGAAGGCAAAATATGACGAGAAAAAGCTCTGCCGTGTTACCGGGACAGGGACAGCTCTCATTACCGTTCTGCTTTTGCTCTCAGCTTTGGAGCGATTTGGACATTCGCGTATGTTTCCTATCATTTTGGGCGTGGGAATTCCTGTCATAATCATTGGAATGCTCATTGCCATGAATACCATATGCAAGAACAAATCCCCTGTCTCCGTGCCTCCCAAACCCAGAGATCTAAAAAAAGAAAAGCGCTCTAAGGCGCTTATTCTGGGATTTATTGCAGTCACTTTTCTGCTGGTGGGTATAACTATGTTTACCGGTTCACTTACCATTACCCTGGATAACAGCGGAATCTCCCTCCATACGTCCGGGTGGGAGGATAAGGAAATCCTGTACAGCGATATACAGTCTATTGAATACACGGATCAGCTGACACCGGGGCGGAGAGTATTCGGGCTGGGAAATTACGTGCTGCGTGCCGGGGACTTTAAAAACGACCGGTTCGGCAAGTATGTGCTCTATTCCTATAACCGGTGTAAAGAATATATCATTGTGGAAACGCCGGACGGCAAAGACAGTGAAAAAACAAAAGAAGTGTATCAGGAAATCCTGAACCGGATTCCCGGTATCGTACCTGCTGCCGATACATAAATAATCCTGAAACATTCGTTTTGCAAGATGCATAAGCAAAAAGGCAGCGTTCCCCCACTCAGAACCGCTGCCTTTTTGCTTAACCTTACTATTCCAGAGCTATCTCAACCATATCTGACTCTGTCAATTCTCTCTCTCCTGTATCAGCATAATCCTCTCGGATAAAGAAGATTCCTGTGATGTCATCCGTATCCACAACCTTGGCAAACCCCTCACTGGATTTAAAGATGCCGTTCTCCTCTGACGACATTCCCGGGCCGCCCCTGAAATCTGTCACAATACTACCGTCTCTCATGCGGAATCCCGCCAGTACCGGTGTCTCTTCCTCCGCGTCTCCCTCCCAGGCCTCAAAATAGGCAGTGCAGGAAATAGGGGACAATTCCAGACGGTCAAGTGTTACCGGCTCGTAGCCCGGAACTTCTTTCTTCACCTCAATGTTTCTGGCGGCCGCTCCTACCTGGACATCCCATTCCAGGTTCCAGGTACCCTGGCAGGTCTTGGTCTCCTGCAAATGGTTATCGTAAGCGCTGATGCCGTTAAAATCCGCCTTTACCCTTATAGACCCAGGTTCCATCTCTCTTTCAAAGCTTCCGTAATAGCTGCACAGATACACGCCTTCTTCCCCGGTATCCTCAAAGCTTCCTCCGCTGATGCCAAAGCCTGCGTCCTGGCCCTCCACCTGGATAGCAAAATCACGGAAGGTATCGTTCTGTGTCAGCTCAATCTTTGGATTCTCATTTATCACCTTAAACCAGAAATAAATATAGCGGCTGTCCGCAATGGTCTGTATGCTCTCCACAGTAATCCCGTTGTCCGCAGCAGATGCCGTCCCGTCAGTTACCATACCTTCACCGGAGAGCTTAGTCTGCTGTTCCTCAGATGCCTCCAGCTCATCCGCAACATTCTGATGCCATCCTGCCAGAGACATGGCCCCCACAGTTACGGTTCCCAGCACCAGGGTAGCGGCCACAGCTGCCGCAGCTGCCCTTCCTGCAGTCCATCTGCATCTACTGAAAACAGTCCGTTTTTTCTTTCCCTGCTTCTGGATCTGTTCCAGCGCTTCCTCTGTCTTTTTCCATACGATGTCCGGCACCTCTACCTTCCGTTTCAGATTATCCAAATAGTCTTTCTCTCTATATTCCATACTCCGTCCTCCTACTTCACCTGGGGATATTCCTGTCTCAGCTTTCCTCTTGCCCTTGCAAGCCTGGACTGGACAGTACTCTCCTTCACATCCAGAATCTCACTGATTTCCCGAATCTTAAAGCCTTCCACATAGTATAAAAGCACCGCAATCCTATACTCCTCCGGAAGCATATACAACAGTTCCCGCCACTCAATCATAGAAAAATCTTCTTCCACCGGAATTTCAGACAGTTCATCCTCAAGGTAATAAACCTTCCTCTTTCTCAGCATATCTTTACACTTATTAATGAGAATCCTGGTAAGCCAGGTTCGAAAATATCCGTCTGTTTTTAATGTATCCAGCTTCTCGTAGCAGGTCAGAATGGCCTCCTGTATGGCATCCGCCGCGTCCTCATCATTTTTTAAATAAGATATGGCTGTCTTATACATATTTTCCATCTGAGAGCGGATGAGGTGGTCAAATGCTTTTTTATCCCCATTCCTTGCTTTTTCTACCAAATCCTTCATAGGTTTCCTTTCTGCTGCTGCAACAGTCTCTTGTAAGCGCTTATACTCATTAGACGGACCATGTCTGCAAATAATCCCCGCTTATTTATTTTTCCCAAACATTAATACAGCAGATATCTGGATTTCTTCCCAAGGTGAACCTGGAGTCAATCTATAGGAGAATGTTCAGCAGCCCTATCACAAACCCGATCAGGGCGCCCAGATTAATAATCATATTCAGCTCATTTTTCATAACCGACAGCACCAGTTCTTCCAATTCTTTGACTCCCATATTCTGAATTTTCTCACGGATGGTCTCGGCAATATGGAATTCCTTTACAATATCATCTGCTTTGCTGTCGATCATCCTGGTATATGCCTGTTCTATGATTCGTTTTATATCAATCTGCTCATACTTTTGGCCCAGTTCCCTGAGATCCTTTTCCTCCCCTTTACATACCTCCTCATAGATATAGGCCCGGATCTTATCCCTCCCCTCTCTCTGGATGTATTCCGTTATCTTATCCCCTAGGGGCTTTGCAAATGCGGCAATGGTATTCTCATTGATAAACATAGCCATCACACCCAGATCCATGCTTTTTACTGCCCCTGCGCCCTGCGTGGCGATAACACTTCCCAGATCTGTCTTATCTATCCCCTCAACTGCCTTGTCAGTGATATAATCTACCAACTGTATTTTATAATCTTCATAAGTTTCACTGCTCATGCAAGAAACGGCAAGGTTCCTTACAGTTACCTCTTTGCCGCCCGCTAATGCACTGAGGACACCTCCCGATACAGCCTCCTTTACTCCCCGGGACAAAAGAATCTGCTTTATCTCTTCCTCCCCCAGCAGAGAGCTGCCCACCGCTCTCCCCACGGCTGCGCCCAGCGCATCCTTCCTTCTGGGAATAATCCCCGGGGTAAAGGGCAGAGTAAACCGTCCTGCCTTTATGGGATAGTACGGACGAAACAGCATCTTGACCGCTATATAGTTTGTAAAATATCCTATCACTGCTCCTATGACAGGGCCTGAAATTATATGAATCACACTCATTTTTGTAACCTCCAATTCTGTTTCTTTTCCGATGTAACAACACCGCTGTCAATTTTACTCATATAGGAACGCCCTGTCAAGACCGGTGGAGAGAACAAAAAACACCTGAGATAATAGTCCGTACAGAATACTTTTCAGGGAACAGAAAACATATGGAATCTCCAGTTTACTCTTTGGGATCTGAAAATACTGCTTCCACTGCCCCAATATATATTCTGCCCGCCCGGTATAGAAAGAAAAGTCTGACCATTTCGTTGGCACATAGTCCCGTGGAATGTGCAGACAGGTAAGAAATACACCTGTCGTAAAAAGCGCCAGACAAACTGTCATAACGGTTGCAAGCATACGCAGTACCGGCGTGGCTGTCATCCCCCTTATCACTTTATTCAGCCGGCACAGATAAAAAAGGAGGATGGTAAACGGGAATCCCAAAACCAGCAGACGAACAATACCTGTAAATGGACGGTTATCTGTGACGGTACCCTGGATTCCCTGGATCGCCATAAATTCTGTCCCCAGCACCTCCTGGCTGGCTCCATCGGGAACAGAAAGAATGATATTCTTCAAAGCCTCTCCCGGTTTCGGCCGGATTAACATAATACCTCCCCTGTCGTCTGTGACTCCCCGTACAGTCAGCTGTCTCCCTTCATACAGCAGCTGTTTTCCGACCACATCAGTGCTTCCAAAAACCCCCAAGGCCGCTGTCCGATCCAAAAAGCAGCCTTCTCCATCGCTGTCTCCCATCCAATAGGCCTGCGGCAGCAGAACTCTGCAGGAACCTCTCACAGCTGTCACAGATACCTTATACTGTCTGTTCAGATTCGGGTTACTGACCACTTCTCCCTCTAATTCCTCCCACAAGGCATACTCCCAGGTGCTGTTTCCCCAAGTTTCATCGCCGTTGCCGTCCTTCTGAAATCCCCCGCTGCAGGATATCGTCACAGTATCCGGCAGCTGTTCTATCTCTCTGTAGTTTTTTATACAGAGAAAGTAGGAAATTCCAATAGCCGCCAGAAGCAGAATCCTGATCAGATACCACCTTGCCGTTCTCAAGACTCCTTCAGCCGCACCCGGCTGCCTCCGGCTATGCTTCTGTCCGAGGACACCACCACCTGCTGCCCTTCAGAAAGACTCCCCTCCTTCAGCGCAGCATACATATCATTTTTATCCTCTACCTCTACCTTTACCTCTCTCACAGACAGCTCTCGTCCCAGCACATTCTCCTGTTCTTCCAGAACATAGACAAAGGTACCGCTGTTATTCTCCCCCAACGCCTGTACAGGAATACAGAAGGCATAGGCAGACGAACGTTTTTCCGCGGTCATTCTGGCGGAAGTGCCAATCTCCAGGGTGCAGCCGGAAAGAGATACAGTTACATCCAGAAGCTCTCCGTTCTCTGCATTTTCTCCCACTGAGCTGATGGCAAGTCCGCCTTCTTTTTCTCTGGTATCCGGATTTTCCAGAGTAACCTCCATGTTTTTCTGCAGATACTCACCCTGACTTTTGTCTACCTGAGCCACAAACCTGCATCCCTCCGAAAGATCTGCCAGAAGTACGGCTGCGTCCTGTCCTGTTATCTGTCCGGCAGATATCTGAAGCCCGGTAACGATACCTTCCTCAGGCGACGCAACTTCTCCATTTTTATCAGCCAGGCGTTCCAGCTTCTCCATTTTTTCCTCTGTCTGCGCAATTTCTCCCTGTTTTATCTCCTGTGTATTGTCCGCCGGCTCGGGCATCATGGCGTCTTCTATCGCTCTTTTGGCAGCAGTCAGACTTTCCTCTCTGACAGTCAGGGCCTGGTCATAAGTTTTCTGTGCTGCATCCACGCTGTCTGCCAGTGCATCCTCCGACTGTCCGCCTTCAGACGCTTCCCCCCCGTCCTGGTAATTGTAATATTCCTCCAGCCGCTCTCTGGCCTTCACAAGTTCTGCCTCAGCCCATGCAATATCCTGATCCTTTTCTTCTGAGATCCTCTCATAATCCTCCTGCGCCCTTTGTCTGGCCAATTCCTTTTTTTCCTGCGCCAACTCTGCATTTTGGACCGCAGCTTCCAGCTCCAGCTGAAGTTTTGAGAGCTCCTGTCTGCTCTCCTGGATCTGTTCTTGTAATCGCTCCATATCCAGCTGAAACAGAATATCACCCGCTTTCACCTTTTCTCCCTCATGGACCATAATCCTTTCCACTCGCTGTCCAGCCTCTGTAAAAACTGGCAGCTCCCTATTGGCTTGAATCTTCCCTTCCGCCGTAACTTTATGTGTGATCATGCCGTTCACCGGACTTGCGGCCGTTATCTGAGCCACTGTAATACTGGAAGCGGCTCTAGAAATCAGTGTACAGATCAGCATGGCAAGAAAGAAAAATCCAGTTAGTTTCGGCAACCTATTTTTCTCCATCTTTCCCTCCTCTAGCCTTTCACTGCGGTGGCCGCAATCCCCATTTCCAGATATTCTCTGCCCCAAAAAAATGCCAGCATAGCAGGTACCATAGCAACTGCAGCGGCAGTAAGAGCAATTCCTGCCTGCCCGGGGCCAATATCCGGCAGGTACAGAGAGAGCGGCCACAACTCCTTGGTCTTGAGAAATGCCATGGGCTGTTCTATTAAGTTCCAGTATTCCAAAAAACCCAGTACCAGCGCGGATACAATCCCAGCCGTTCCCATAGGAACGCCCATATAAGCAAAAATCTGCCATTCGCCGGCTCCGTCCAGCCTGGCTGCCTCTAACATTTCCTCCGGTATTCCTCTAAAAAACTGAAAGATTATAAAAACAGGAAATGGAGAAAAAATCAGGGGCAGAATAATGCCCAGATGGGTATCCAGCAGATGGAGTTTATCTAATACCAGGTAATTAGACAACATCAGCACCTGAAAAGGCATCACCATCAGGAGAATGTAGAGAGCAAAAAGTGTATCCCTGCCCGGGAATCTGCCCCTGGCCAGGCCCCAGGCAGCAGGAATGCTGATAAGTATCTGACCTGCCAGGATACCTCCCGCCAGCTTTACAGAATTCCAGAACATTACAAAGAATTCCGGTGAATCCAGAAGGAGCTGGGCCCACCACCGCAGGGTGGGGTAACCGGGCACCACCGGGAGGCAGGCCATCCCCTCCGCTCCGGCAAGGGCCGGACCCAGCAGCTCCTGCAGTTGGGCCTTCCCGCATACAGAACCTGCCAGAAGAAACCAAACAGGATAGACACAGACCAGCAATACTGCAGCTGTTATCCCTGCCGCCACTTTTTCCAGTATTTTATTTCCTAATCTTGTTGTCATTAATCTCCCCTCTTATGTCTGTATTTTCCACGTCCGCATAAGAAGCAGTACCAGCAAAAAGATGACGGCGGCACAGGAAACTGAGGCTGCCGCCATCTTATCCAGCGACATATTTAAAAACCAGTTGTTAAACAGGTGCTGAAGCAGGTACATACTCTCATGAGGATAATCCCCCGCCGCCAGATATGCTTCGCGAAATACTTTAAATGAATTTAAGACAGATAACACAGTTATCGTGAACAGAGAAGGCAGCAGGCTGGGCAGCGTAATCTTCCACAGGCACTGCCACTGCCCTGCCCCGTCTACCCGGGCCGCGTCATACAGACAGGGCGGAATCTGCGCAATTCCCGCGGTCCAGAGAATCACATTATACCCCAGGTTTTTCCAAACGTAACTAAACACCAGAACCCCAAATGCATAGCCGGAATTCATCCAGTCTGTCTGTCCTCTGTGAAATAACATCAGAAAACTGTTCAGTACACCCTGCTGATGAAACATTACCCGCCATAGAAGTACAGCGGAGGCAACCGGTATGGCCAAGGGAACCAGCATACAGCTTTTCATCACGCCCCTGCGGGCGTATCTCACAACAAACAGCGCCATACCAAGAGACAGAATAATCATCAGAGGGATACAAACAAGTTCAAACTTTATGGTATTGCCCAAGGCCAGATGGAAAGCACTGTTGGAGAACGTCTGCCTGTAATTCTCCAGTCCCACCCATCCTCCCCCCACCGCTCCGGTGAAGGACCTTCTGATTACATCCAGAAAGGGAAATAGAATAAAGATCACAATTCCAATAAAACTGGGGATGACAAAAGGTAATCCCGACCAAGTTCTGTATTTCGGCCTCCGCATTTCAGCTTTTTTTTGCTTGTCACTCATATACATTGCAACCCTATCTTTCTGCCAGATATAGCTTTACAGTATCCGCCGCTTTTTCTGCCGCTTCCTCAGGAGTTATTGTCCCCTCTGTACAGCTGTTTGCCTGCTCCAGCACTGCCTGTCGGATTCTTTCGTCCGTCAGGGCCGGTGCGGCAAAGTTTTCTGCTTCCTTTATAAATGCATCCAGTTCCCCCTGGTCCAGATTTTCCAGATACATGGTTATAGTTTCACCGGGATTTCGGGGGTCTTCGGCGCCTCTGATATCCTCTGCAAAATTATCTGCCTCAAGAAGCCTTGCCATTGCCTTTTTATTTACCGGAAGTCCGGTGTTCCCGGAGTACCCCTGGGCTGTATCCTTAAGAAGAAACTCCAGAAAACTTACGGCCAGCTCTGTCTCGCTCCCTTTTGCGTTTACTCCTGCAATAGACACAGGAAGATAGGCGTTTCCGTTTTCCCCGGAAAAAGGCTTATACCCTACAGTCCCTGTCTCCTGCCTCGCTTTGGCAAGCATGGCCACCCCCTCGGGATCTCTTATATTTCCAAAGTTCAGGAATGAGGCGCCGCTGTAAGGCATCAGCAGATCCCCTGTAATGTTAGTTATATACTCCATGTATTCCACAGTGTCCCCATCATACAAGGTATCCTCCTCATGGCTGTCCACACGGTGAAGCCGCTTCACCTGCAGGTAAAAATCCGCCAGCCTCTCCGTATTCACTCCCCCCTCCTCGGTCAGCCAGGAAGATGAGCAGGCATCGTAAAGCTGTGCCGCCATAAATCTGCCACTGTTTTTCTCACTGATAATCGTTTGATCCGGGTACTCGTCACGAAGTCTTTCCGCTTCATCTGCCAGGGTTTTCAGATCTATAATCCGCTCCAGGGAACCATCCGTTGCCTCCGCTACAGGTACAGAAAACCGCAGGGGCACCGCATATAATTTGCTATCCCTTGCTAATCCTGAAGTAATGTTGGTATACAGGCCTTCTGAATCATCCACCTTTTTCACAATGCCGGTAATATCCTCCAGGATTCCCTTTTCAATATAGGCGTCCAGAGGGGTACCATCCAACAGCAGAAGATCTGGCCCCTTACCCGCCATAATCTCCGTATTTAAAATCCGAAGGACATCTGATACCGTTTTCTGGCTGTCTGCCTCCAGGCCTACTTCATATCGGATATAAAGATTTGGATGATTTTTCTGATACTGAGTGATGGCCTTCCTGAAATCCCCGTCTTCATAGAGTGAATAAACCTTTAATTCCTTCTCCGGGATGGTTGAGACTTCTGGATCGTACGTATATTTCAGAAGCTTATCCCCGTCATCTCCTGTTGCCAGAATATAAAATTCACTGTCTCCTGTCATCTCCATAGCCTTAAATTCCATATCAGGGCTTCCCAGAGAGGTCAGTCCGCCGTCTATGATTTTCTCCGCTATGTTTCCATCTTTTATATGGCAATACACCCCCGTATCCCCGCAGAAAAAAAGGGTGTCTGGATCTTCACCTCCATAGAAGATAACAGGTGCCGCATCTGCATTTCCCTGCCGGTCACCCAGTTCCAGTCCGCTCTGCTCTATGGCACTGGCAAGCCCTTTATCAGGAGCTGCCACAAGTCCGCTCTCCAGATCATATTCTGTCACCTTTCCTTTCCAGTCTACGGCATACAGCCGGCTGCCGGCAGTTCCGTAGTAGGAGGTCTGCAGGCTGCTTTCCACGATTTCCCCCGCATCTCCAGTTTTCAGATCCACCTTTATTACGCGGAAGCCTGCCTGAAGATAAAAGTCCCCCTGGGATGTATAATTAAGCTGAGAGACAAGCTCGGAGGGATCCGACTGATAGGGAGACGCACTGACCTCCCCGGTATTACTGACATAAAAATATTTGATATCCACATTTTTATCTGCCCTTTCCAGATATGCCAGCACTGCCGCACCGCCTTCAGGAGAAAGGGCAATACTCGCCAGATTTGCACAAGTTACATAGCCGGTCAGGTCAATCTCTATATTGTATACCTTTTCCCAGGTATCTCCCTTTTCTTTCATTTCCCATACAGCCAGCCCTTCTCCGGGATCCTGAACTGCAATGCGTATGACTCCGTCTGTACCTTTTACCATATCAAATACTTTTGTATGCTCCGGCAGCTTTACTTCTGTCTCCAGATACCTTCCCCGGGTATCCGTCTCTTTTTCCTTTTCTTTATCAGAAGCATCCCCAAAGCAGCCTGTCAGGCAGAAAAGCAATGCTGCAAACACCACTGCCAGCCAGCGTATTTTCTTTCCTCTTCTTTTCATAAGCATCAGCCTCCCTCTTTGTATTAGTACCTGTACACCCGGGCAGGACAGACAGGTATTTTTCTGTTATATAGGTATCATAACACAACAACCTCTATCTACCCTCTAAGGGTTCCTGCCTATTTGCCTTAAGGATTTTTAGAGGTTCATTAAAGGTTTTTATGTTATAATTGCTGCAATAGGATAAGGGAAAGGAACACCTCATTATGAGAATACTGCTGATAGAAGACGATAAAAAACTGTGTGATACCCTGACATACCAGCTGGAACGGGAGAATATCCGCACTGATGTGTGCCACAGAGGGACGGATGGGTTGGATCTGATGCTGTCCGGCGGCTATGATCTGGTCCTGCTGGACCGTATGCTCCCCTCATTGGACGGTATTTCTGTGCTGAAAGCCGCCCGGAAAGGAGGAATGCAGACACCAGTAATCTTTCTTACGGCTCTGGGAGAACTTCAGGATAAAATCAATGGACTGGACTGCGGCGCTGACGACTATATAGTAAAACCATTTGCCTTTGAAGAGCTTATGGCGCGTATCCGTACCATCTTCCGCAGACCCCAGAATCTGGTGGCACAGACGGATCTTTCATATGGGGATCTCTGCTACCGTCCCGGGGAAAATGTGCTTACCGGGCCGGGGGGACAGTGTACCCTTTCCAAACGGGAAGGGGATTTATTTGAGTTGTTTATCAGAAACCACGGCAATACCGTGCCTAGGGACGCTATCTTTTCCAGAGTCTGGGGTCCGGGTGCTCCTGTAGAGGACGGTAATCTGGACAACTATATCCATTTTATCCGGAGGCGTCTCACTTCTGTGGACAGCACAGTCACCCTGAAGACCATCCGCGGAGTCGGCTATCGATTGGAGTATGCCAATGTTTAAACGCCTTCACAAACAATTCGCCCTGTTTTCCACTGGGATTACCAGTCTGATTTTAGCCGCCATGACCTTTGTATGCCTGTTTATCTCAGAAACAGATGCTTCGAGGGAGAGTTATCTGACATTTCATACGAATACGAATACCATGCTTTCCTATCTGAGCAGTCAGTCCATTATTTCCCACCAGTGGCTTCTTGAGATGGAGGACAATTACGGGGTACACATTCGGATTACCGACAATGGAAAGGAGCTTTTTTACCGGACCCTTGACAGCGGTACAAAAGCTCCCCGACTATTTGCTCTGGCTGAGGAAAAAGCAGCGGAATCTTACGGTGTTGATGTCTCGGACAGCAACAGGAATCAATACACGGCCAATACCGCTGTTTTTACTCTGGACACCCCCTCCTGTTATGCAGCCGTATCTCTCCTCCCTAGAGAGTCCGGGAGCCTCTCTGCCACCGTTGTGTACCCTCTGGACAGGGAAAGGGAACAGGTACTGCGGAGGCGGATGCTCTTTTTGGGTGCAGCTGGCTGCGGGGTCCTCCTTCTCTGGATTTTTTCCTGGTTTTTCACCCGAAGACTGATACAGCCCCTGGAGGAAGGACAGAAAAAGCAGAACCAATTTATCGCAGCAGCCTCCCACGAGCTGCGTACGCCTCTGGCAGTCATTCTTTCCAGCACTTCTGCCCTGAGGGGAACCCCTCCTAAAAAGCAGGAGCAGTTCCTTTCCCATATCCAGGAGGAAGGAGAGCGGATGAACCGGCTGATCGGTGATCTACTCTCCCTCTCCAGTGCGGACAGCCAATCCTGGGCCATACACCCGGAAAGGGCTGAACCTGATACGCTTCTATTAAATATTTACGAGAAATATCAGCCTCTGGCCCATGAAAAGGGCCTGCACTGGAACGTTCTTCTTCCCGATACACCGGTCCCCGTTCAACACTGGGACAGCGGCAGAATCAGCCAGGTTCTGGGGATACTGGCAGATAACGCGGTCAGCTATACACCATCGGGAGGCAGTGTCTCTCTGGAGCTCCATATGAAAAAAGGGGGGCTGGAATACCGCATCTGCGACAGCGGTCCCGGAATTCCGGACAAAGAAAAAAGCGCCGTTTTCCAGCGCTTTTACCGTTTGGATGAATCCCATCATGATAAAGAACATTTTGGTTTGGGACTTTGTATTGCAGAAGAGATCGTGGGGATGCACAAAGGCAGGATCTCTGTGGAGGATACCCCGGGAGGAGGCGCCTCCTTTGTTGTCCGGCTCCAGACAAATGTCTACAGCATCAACCGGTAGATATTGGCAACATCCTCCTCGTTGAGTTTGACAAAACCACCCAGCGTTCCGTTTCTTACATCGCCCCAGCAGGCAGCATGGGCCAGCTTTTCAATGTCCTCCTCCCTGGCTCCAAGTTCCCGGAAATTTTCTGGCATGCCTATGGAGCTAAGGAAGTTTTTAAATGCCTGAATGCCCGCCTTGGCTGTCTCCTCCGGATGTGCAAAATCCATGGGGCATCCCCAAACCCGGGATGCAGCCTGGGCAAACCGCATCACATTGTGCCCCATATTGTAGGTCATTACCGCAGGCATAACCACTGCAAGTCCGGCCCCGTGGGCACAGTCATAAAGGGCGGATAGCTCATGTTCCACATCATGGCTGGTCCAGTCCTGGGTTCTTCCCACGCCGCAGGAATTATTATGAGCCATCATGCCCGCCCACATGATATTGGCCCTGGCCTGATAGTCATTTGGATCCGCCATTACCTTCGGCCCCTCATGAATCATGGTCATCATAAGGGCCTCTATCATGCGGTCCGTAACCTCCACATCCTGGGTATTCGTCATATACCTCTCGTATAAATGCGCCATAATATCAGTTATACCGCAGGCGGTCTGGTAGGGAGGCAGCGTCTGGGTCAGGGCCGGATTCAGAATGGAGAACCTGGGCCGCAGTCCTTCGCCTGTTGCACCTCTCTTATACATGCCGTCTTCACAGGTAATTACAGAGTCGGGAGAACCCTCGCTTCCCGCCGCACTGATGGTGAGAATGGTCCCCACGGGGAGCGCCTGTTCTACAAGCTTTCCCTGATAATAATCCCAGAAGTCGCCGTCATAGACTGCTCCCGCTGCGATTGCCTTGGAAGAGTCTATGGTGCTTCCTCCGCCCACTGCCAGGATAAAGTCGATTTTTTCCTTCTTGCAGATCTCAATTCCCTCATAGACCAGCCCGCTTCTTGGGTTCGGCTTCACACCTCCAAGTTCCGTATAGGTAATCCCTTCTTTTTCAAGAGATACCTTTACTCTCTCCAGAAGGCCGGAGCGGACCACGGAGCCTCCACCGTAGTGGAGCAGAACTTTAGTTCCTCCGAATCTTTTCACGTAATGTCCCGCTTCCTTCTCTGTATCTTTGCCGAACACGAAATATGTCGGTGCATAAAATGTAAAATTATCCATATTGTCCTCCTGTATTCTCACATTATTTTTTCATTATAGTTTCCTGCAGGTTTTGCCGCAAGAAGGCACTTTCATCTGCCCAGGTTACCCTTTGGTTCCCTGCCTTAGATCAGCAGCACTGACGATTCGTTATCTCGTACCTGCCGCCCTCATTCCCGCTGCCCCACTCGCACATCATTTCCAATATAGGGTACAGTGTCTGCCCGTGCTCTGTGACAGAGTATTCCACCTGGACCGGCGTGGTAGGGTATACTTTTCTGGTAATCACTCCATCCTCCTCCAACTCCCGAAGCTGGCTTGTCAGAGTCTTCTTAGGGGCTTTCTCCAGGAAATGAAGTATCTCGCTGTATCGTTTCGGCCCTTCCTCCTGCAGATAATGCAGAATCAGGGGCTTCCACTTCCCTCCGATTACTTTCAGTGTAATTTCCATCTCACAGGTGACTTTTATTTTCTGCGTCATGATACCTCTCCTTATATTTTCGTTTATCTTCATACATATATTCGTCGGCTCTTTTCATACTTGAGGTGAAAGACTCCAGCCCCTTTTCTCTCTGGACAAAAGCCCCTACCGCTGCCGTTATCTGAATCTCATTTTCTGCATTGTTCCGTTCCAGTTCCAGGACAATGGAGGCTACAGAAGCTTTCCAGGACGCCTGCCCAAGCAAAAGGACCAAAAATTCGTCGCCGCCCAGACGGTATATGTCCTCAGTTCCGGAAAATACCTTTTTCAGAATCCCCGCAGCCCTCAGGATTACGCTGTCGCCGGCGGCATGTCCCTTATTGTCATTTATTTGCTTCAGATTATTAATGTCCAAGGTAATACATGTCAGTGGCAGCACTTTTTCCCAGTCAGCCTGAAATTCCTGCTCCCTTTTTGCCAGATATGCCCGGTTCTTCATCTTGGTCATATAATCCACATAGGCCATTTGGGAGTACAGTTCTTTTTCTTTTTGTTCCGTATGAAGCCTCTGTTTTATCTCTTCCGCCTCGAATTGCTGTTTCATTTTCTGTATGAACTGAAAAATAACAATATATGTGAGTGATATAGCGATCAGCACAAAGGTAAATACGGGCAGATATTCCTTCCGTCCTCTGATTGGTGCGGGATAGCCCATTAACACATAGATCATGGCATAAAAGGTTACGGATAAAAGTGCCAGACTCCCCCAACCCTTTTTCTGGGTTTCCTGGATCTCCAGATATTCTTTTCGCACTCTCCAGAAAAATGTATAAAGCACGGAAAACATCAGAAGATACTCTATGGCCACCAGTCTGTTATCCTCTACATCAAAATTCATGACCATATTGAACGCATTGCACAGACCCATGATCACGATTCCAAATAAATCTGCACTGCAGAAAGTAAATACATACCGAAAGTCCCGATACCCAGACAATTGCCTGCAGAGCAGGAAGGAAGGGATTGTCAGGCAAATCGCAGCCGCCGCCGGAGTTTTCAGCCCAAGCCGGAGCCCCAACACGTACAGACCAAAGCATAAAAATAAGATTGCCCCAGAACTGATCAGCATCCTTCTGAGAGAATATCTGTGTTTACAAAGAATAAGAAAGCCGATTAAAAGAAAAAAACAGGATAACAGGCTTTGAATAGTATTATACATAACTCGTTTGCTCCTCCGGGCTTTCGCCTTTGCTGTTTGATATATTCCGTCCGAACTGCATTCTTTTTATGTGCTCCAGAGGCACGGCCGGGCTGTACAAATAGCCCTGGTATAAGTCACAGCCCAGTTTTTTCAGGGTGTCCCTTATCTCTTCTGACTCTACGTATTCCGCAATCACCTGAAAGTCCAGACTCCTGCCCAGAGAAATAATAGAGGATATGATTTCCTGATTTCTGCTGTTTCCTGGGATTCCCCTGACTAGACCTCCGTCCAGCTTCACCGCATAAAAGCTATTGTGCTGCAGATACTTCAGGCTGGTGCTTCCCATGCTGAAATCATCCACCGCGGTCTGGATGCCTGCTGCTTTCAGGCGGTTAATGTGGGCCGAAATCTCTTCCAGCTTATCCACGGAGGCTTCTTCCGTCACCTCAAGGCAATAATGGCCGCCCACTCCATAAGTATCTGCCATGCGGAGCACTCTCTCCGTAAATTTAGGGGAGTTCAGCTGATCTGCGGATATATTAGCTGAAACCGTAACATCCCATCCCAGATCCAATAATTCCCTGCATGCACTCATTGAAATTTTGATTACACAGTTTGTCATCCTATCAAAAAAACCGTCCTCCTGCGCCAGGGATACCGCCAGAGGAGGGTAAACATTCTCTCCCATATACTTCCACCTGAGCAGAGCTTCTGCTCCAACCAAACCCCGGCTGCTGTGATACTGAGGCTGAAATTCCAGGGGCAGTCTGTTCTCCTCCACATCTACGCGGAGCTGTGCAGCCATATTTCTGGCCAAAAGTCCGATGCTGTCATGGCGATCCAGAAGAATAATCTTCCGCCCCTTATCCTGACTTTCTTTCACAAGTCCTGTCAGCTCATTCAAAAGCAGCTCCGCCTGATTCTTTCTCACCCGTTCTGCAATTCTTACAAAGGGCGCGTAGACAGCCGTCCCCGCTGCAACGATCACAAGCTGTACAAGGACGCCTCTCCAGGATCCGGAGGCCAGGTAACCGCTGAAAAACACTGGCGTGGTCCAGGTCACTGTCTTGTGCAGAATTGGGAGAAACCCTGAGGCAGCTGCCCCGTAAGCAATCAAAAGAGAACAGATTGGCGTCAGGATAAAAGGGATCACCATTACAGGGTTCAGGACCACCGGCATCCCGTAGACCAGAATTTCATTAATATTAAAAAATACTGCGGGAGCGGCCGAACGGGCCAGATATCGGTTATCTCTGCCGCGGGCAAACAAAAGCAGCGCCAGCAGCAGGCAGATAGAGGCACCGCAGCCTCCAATTAAAGCGTAATTGTCTAAGAAAGATTTGGATATGACAACCCCTGATAACGTATCGTTGGGAAGCAGATAGGTCTGCGCCACCTGCTCCAGGGCATTCCCCCCATGGATACCGAAGGCCCAAAGGAAATCCAGAACAAACACATACAGGAGCCCTGCACCCAGTCCGTCATTTATATCATGGAATATATTTATAATAATAGTTGTAATCAGATCATTCAGGTTCTCTGCATGGAATAGCTTTTGTATCATCAGATTGATTCCTATAAAAATGAGGGAGCAGAAAAGCAGGGGGTACAATGATGCCAGGGAGTTCCGGTAATCCACATCTGTTCCCGGAGAACGGAACCGGTATTCCTTCGCCATCCAGGAGTAAAACAGATAAAACAAACGCGTTCCCGCTATTGCCGAGAACATGGCGGTAAAAACCCCAACAGGTCCCAGATCGCTTAATTCCATAGAACCGCTGGCTGCCCCGAAGCTGGCAGCGAAGCAGACCACAGATATTACCATTGCCATCACTCTGAGAAAAGGATTCCTCTCCTTCATGGTTGAGGAATAATAATAGCTGATACTCATTACAAGGTAGACAGACATAAAGCCAACCGTAGAGTCAAAGGTAAAATTAAGTATCGTCAGGAAAAATCCTCCGCCCCACACCTCTATAAAAGACTGAAAGGCTGCCATTGGAAAATTACGGAGCAGAAGGGCAAAAGATCCCAGCAAAAGTACAGGAATCAGCAGGATAAAGCCCTTTCTGATAGAAGAAAAAATATTGTTATTTTCAATTTTATATATAGTTCTCAGTATATTTGTGTACATATAGCCCTCAGCCTTTACGGTTCTTATTATTTTACTGCTAACTTATACTATACCATATATTTTACCCTTCCTGTTAGTGCCTTTCAACCAAAATTTTATGTCTGCCGAAGGGGTTACCCAAGAGTGTCCTCCAGATGCATGGTATAAAATGATTGACAAGTAAAGAGCACTATTCTACACTGTCGTTAACAGTACTTATCTGTCTGCGGCGGATAAGGTATTGTGATGGCAACAGACGACAGAAAGTTATTCCCCAACCGGATCGGAAAACCACAGGTGGCGATTTGCCCGGAGTGCGGGGAGGTTTCTATCTACATGGCTGATGTAGAAGGGAAGCTCGGAAAGACGCCGATTTCGGAGTCTTAAGGAATAAGATTCCGAAAAGTTATTGCGTATAAAAGGAGGAAGCATACGATGCAGAAAAATAACGAAGAATGTTTAATCTGTAAAGAACGGTTGGTTTACCTGGAGGAGGCAGAACAGATGGAATGTGCTCTGTGCCATAAAGTGGAAACCAGCAACTGCCGCTGTGCAGGCGGACATTATGTGTGCAGTGAATGTCACATGAAAGGGATCGACAGCTTTTTGGGATTATGTCTGAGTGAATCTTCAAAAAATCCTTATGATATCCTGCTTAAGCTGATGGCGCTCCCCTCCTGTCATATGCATGGACCGGAACACCACATTTTGGTGGGCAGCAGCCTGTTAACCGCCTATAAGAATGCCGGCGGCGAGATAGATCTGCAAAAGGCACTGTTAGAGATGCAAAATCGCGGCCGCCAGGTACCCGGAAGTATCTGTGGACTGTGGGGGAGCTGCGGCGCCGCAGTCAGCACCGGAATTACTATCTCCATTATCACCGGGGCTAGTCCTTTGTCCGAAGAATCCTGGGGATGGTGCAATGAGATGACGTCTCGTGTTCTGGCTCACGAAGCGAAAATCGGAGGGCCTCGCTGCTGTAAGCGTAATTCAGCCATTGCTGTACTGGAAGCCATAGACTTTATCCGGGAAAAATTTAATGTCGGGATGGAAAAGCCTGAAAAAATCATCTGCGGCTACACCGCTAAAAACAACCAGTGTATCGGCACAAGATGCCCTTTCAACCCGCAGAATGCATAGAAATACATAAATAGTGTACGTAAAGTAAGGAAGCTTCCGTTTAAAATAACGGAAGTCTTCCTACTTAAAACTATATACCTGTTACATAAAGTGAATGCTGTCAGGATCGAATCTGTCTTTTCTCTTCCTCTCTCCCTCTGCGTATCCCAGCGCCAGTACAGAAAAGGGTACATACCGGCTGCCGCACTGCAGGTATTCGGCCAGTGCCCCCACTCTTTCCTCATCCGGATAAAATCCCAGCCAGACACCGTCCAGCCCCTCTTCCTTTGCCCCCAGCAGCACTGTCTGTGAGCAGGCTGCCAGATCTTCCACCCACCAGCTGTTGCCCTGCTTATCCAGTCTTACTTTCTCACAGTTCATACAGGGAATAATAAGTACGCCTGCCTCTCTGGCAGGCCCGGCATAGGGACTCATCTTAGAAATCTTCTCCCGCTCCCGGGGATCCGTTACCACAAAAAACTCCCATTCTCTGTTATTTGCTGCAGTGGGCGATGTCATGGCATATCTGAGAATCCGCAGAATCTTTTCCCTTGTCACCACTCTGTTTCTAAATTTCCTGACCGAGATCCTTTTCTCTATGACAGACTGTTGGTACGCTTCTGCGAGCTTTCTGTCCGTTGAGGCAGTCTGAACCGTCACGCTGTAAGAGATACTATCCCTCTGCCCCGCTTCAAGGATCCGGATTCCCCTCTTTTGAAAGGGATCAAAGCCCTCATCAGTTCCCGCAGCCATTCCGTTGCACGGCTCCATACACAGATAGGGGGCTTCCGGTCTGGACCACAGAGAAAAATGGCTGAAACCCGGAAAGTCCAGAATAATTCTGCAGCTGTTTCTTGTATTCCCCAAAACGGCCCTCTCAGAGGCCAGCCCTTCAAAATTCCATGCTCCCCCTTCAAACATATCCCTGGCCAGATCTATCCGCCGTGTTTCTTTCAGACATGGAACCGGGGGGCCTATCTCCCTTCCGTCTGTGAGCGGATAGCGGGGAGCAGTCTCCGGTTTATCAAATTCTATATAATAATCTTCATATCTTTCCCCAGGCAGCAGAGGCACCCGAAAGCCTATGTGTTCTCCGATGGAATAAGGCATGGGACCGTCTGAACGATTATGGACATACTGCTCGGTCAGCAGCACATTTTTGTCCAGGGTATAGACAATCGTCAGCTGAAAATCAAAAGGATAATAGTTCTTCGTTTCTTCCCCTGAAGTAAGGGTGCAGATTATCTGGTTTTCATTCTGCCGGACATCAAAGATCAGGTTTCTTGCAAACCCGTGAAGGGGCATCTCATATTCTCTGCCTTTATAAATATAACGGTTGTCCTTCCAGTCCCCGACTGCGGGGAAGAGCAGAGGGGAGTGGTCCTCCCAGTATCGGGGATCCCCCTGCCAGATGAATTCTGTACCGTCTTCCGGGCTTTGCAGCGAAACCACCTCTGCCCCCCGGGATGCAACCGTCAGGGAGAGATAGTCATTGCTGACCGTATATTCTGCCCCGTCTCTCATCCCCCGTTCCTCTTCAGATATTCACAAATCCGCTTCCCCTGTTCTTTCTGGGCTTCTGTGACAGCCCCGCTTGGACGTTTCAGCTGTCCGCACGGCACCCCCATGCAGGTAAGGGTGGCTTTTATTGTTGGAAACAGTCCTGTCTCATTGAGCATGTCCTCTACATCATTGATCTTTCTCTGATAGTTCAGGGCAAGTCCATAGTCTCCTGCCTTTACCGCTTCATAAAGCTTCTTTGCAAAAGCTCCTGTCAGATTAAAGGTTCCGCCGATTGCGCCGTCTGTCCCCATAATAAGCGCATGCAGAAGTACATCGTCAAACCCCGTAAAAATAGTGGCCTCAGGACATCTCACTCTCACTCGGTCCAACAGATAATAATCGTTGTGGGTATATTTCAATCCTATAATATTGGGATGTTTCAGAAGTCTTACAAGCATCTCTTCCGTAAAGTCCACCTTTGAAAAGGAGGGAATCACGTACACAAGCAGAGGCAGATGGATATGATCCGCTATATAAAGATAATGATTCACAATCTCCTCCTGAGAATATCCGTGAAATACCGGGGGGACCAGAGCTGCTGCCGTATACCCCAGCCTGCGGGCTTCCTCCGCAAGTTCCAGAATCTCCTCATCTGCCAGCGCTGTAATATTCGCAGCCAGGTCAGTCTCCCCGGATGCCTCATCCGCTGCAATACCCAAAAGGTCTTTCACCTCTTTGGTGGTCATCTTAAACCTTTCTCCCATGGTTCCCCCCACAAAGATTCCATCTGCCCCGCAGTGGGTTATGCTGTGGCGGATGACCGCCCTGGTTCCTGCCTCGTCCACGGAACCGTCTTCCTTAAATGCTGTTACAATTGCCGTATAGATTCCCTGCATTCCCGTCACCTCCTACAGTACTCCTTTTAAAATATAGTTCTTTTCCTGGGTCAGTTCCTCCAGGGTTCGGGATATCCCCTCCCTGCCTATCCCGCTTTTCTTGTAGCCGCCAAATGCCAAATCCGGGGTGCGGTAGGCACTTCCGCCGTTTATGACATTTCCCGCTGTTTCCAGTCTGGAGGCAATGGACACTGCCCTTCCTGTGTTTCTGCTGAATACCGCTCCGGAAAGGCCGTAGCAGGACTGGTTGGCCAGGGAAATGGCCTCCTCCTCAGAGGTTACTGTGATAATGGGAAATACTGGGCCGAAGATTTCCATATCTCTGGCCACATCCATATCACCGGTTACCCCGTCCAGCACCGTGGGCTCAAAAAATGCTCTGTCCCGGCGTTTCCCGCCCAGGATGCATCTTGCCCCCTGGCTTACACACAGGGCAACCTGTTCTTCCACCTGGACCGCAGCGCTCTCACTGATTAAACAGCCTACTGTATTCTCTGCATCCAGAGGATCTCCGATTTTCACCTTTTTCAGCTTTTTCACCAGCTTTTCCACAAATTCCTGTTTCACTGCCTGGTGAATCAGAAAACGCTTGCTGGCACAGCATATCTGTCCGGAGTTTCCCATCCGGCTCCCCACAGCCTCCTCCACAGCCAGATCAATGTCTGCGTCATCCATTACGATAAAGGCGTCATTTCCTCCCAGCTCCAAAAACACACGGGTAAGGTTCGCCGCGGCTTTCTGATAGATATCCCTTCCTACTTCTGTACTCCCTGTCATAGAGATGGCATCCAGCCCCGGATTTCCGCACAGGCAGTCTCCCACCACGCTTCCCTTGCCGGTCACTACCTGGGCCGCACACTTTGGCACACCTGCCTCATACAGAAGCTGGGCCATGCGGATTACGGCAAGGGGATTGTAACTGGGCGGTTTAATAATCACTGCGTTTCCGGCCACAAGGGCTGACATCACCTTATGGGAATACAGATCTACAGGATAGTTAAACGGAAGAATAATGGCCATAACTCCCAGCGGCTCTCTTCTCGTAAATACAATATCTTTTTCCTGGTTTCCCAGCGTGCTGCCTCCGGGAAGACAGTTTCCGTACAGGTGTGCAGCCATCTCACAGTATCCCCGGGTAACCCTGGTGCATACATTGATCTCATCCTCCGCCTCTGCCAGGGTTTTCCCGGTCTCCATGGTAAGCAGCCTGGCGATCTCGTGCCGTTGTTCCTCATAGAGCTGAATATATTTATAGATTATCTCATTTCTGCTTGCCTGGGAGAGGCCGCCCCACTCCTTCAGGCCCTGTCTGGCTGCAACAACAGCCTCGTTGATATAAGCCTCAGGGACATCCGGCACTGTGTCTATCACGTTTCCATTTACAGGATTTGTGATTTCTATTGTTTTCAGGCCTTCCCCAATCTCTTTTCCGTTTATATTTACCAGCATAAAAATCCTCCGTTCTTCCTACATTTTCTTTAGCCGCATAAGGGAATACGGCAGTTCCTCACTCAGGGTCATCACAAAGAGATTTCCTTTGGAATCTCCGCAGAAGCCGTGGGTCATCAGGGGGGACATATAATATCCCAGCTGTGCCACAACTTCTATATCATAATTAAATATGGTAATGCCGCCTCTCTCCCCTACATAGATATACTCACTGTCCGCCCATATTTCTGAGGGCTGATACAGTCCTTCTGAGCAGTAGGCCAGCAATTCTCCGTCCTCCCGGAATACCTGCACGCTGTTCCCCTCCCGGTCAGCCACCCAGATTCTGTCCTCTTTATCCGCCCATAAACTGTGCATTACAAAAAACTTTCCCGGTTCCGTCCCTGGGGCTCCCCAGGTATGAAGAAGGGTTCCGTCCGGGGCAAACTTGTGCAGTGCACAGTTGGCGTAGCCGTCGCTCACAAAGATATCTCCCTTTGATGTCTCTGCGGCACAGGTAGGCCGGTTAAAGGGCGGCGCCGCATGGGTGATTGTCTTAATACTTTCTATAAAACTCCAGTTTTTCTGATAGGGAAGATTCATGGGAATCACAGTCCCGCTGCTGTGCATTCTCCACCAGATATCTCCCTGGTATCCGCTGTCGCTGGGCACCCCGTAGTTTCCAAAATCCCGGATCAGCTCTCCCTCCATGGTCAGTTCCCGGATCACATGGCTGTTAGAGTCCGCACACAGAAGAGTCTGCCGGCTGGTTACAAATACAGAATGTATGAACTGAAACAGCCCTTTTCCGAAATCCCTTACATAATATCCGTCGGGATCCACCAGAACGATGGGGTGGTCTCTGTCCCTGGTTGCCAGGTATAGATAATCGTTCCGGTCACAGCAGCCCGTACAGGCCGGCACATATTTTAAAAAATCAGGAAGCTTAAGGTAGTCCTTATCCAGCTCATAGGCATGGCTTCCATCCTGAAATATTGTCTTAGATTTAGAGTCCCTCTCTCTGCTGCCTTTTACAATCTTCATCCTCTCTCACCTACCATCTGCGCTTAAAATTACACCAAGTTTTAAATTCTTCATCTGCTTTGGGCCTGTTTTCCGGAATCCCGGGCAGTGATGCCGCCCCGTCTACCACCAGATTGGTTCCTGTGATATAGGCAGCTTCATCGCTGGCAAGAAATGCCACTGCATTTGCCACGTCTTCCGGCGTGCCCATCCTCTCTAGGGGCAGCTGTTTCCAAAGGTTATCCAGATCCTCGATCTCCTGTTCACAGACGCCTTCTTCCCGCAGCTCCTGGCTGGTCCGGACTCTGATAGGCCCCGGAGAAACACAGTTTGCCCGGATTCCATAGGGTGCAAGATCCAGAGCAAAGGTCTGGATAGAGCGGATCAGTCCGGCCTTCAGTCCTCCGTAAAGCTCGTCATAGGGAAATGCCCGGAGCCCCCTGCAGGAGGAGATAAAAATTATGTTCCCCTTTATTCCGTTTTCTCCCATGATTCTTCCCGCCTCCCGGGCAGCCATCAGATAGGAACGGAAGTCCAGATTGATGAGAAAATCAATGGTCTGTTCATCCATTTCATAGATACTGTGAACCAGCGACTGCCCTGCATTGCAGACCAGAAGATCCAGCCCCCCCAGTTCCTCATATGCTTCCCGCACAAATGCTTCCGCTGTCCCCTTCTCATTCAGGGCTGCCCCATGGCAGAAGCACTTCACCGGATATTGTCCAGTAATTTCTTCTACCAGGGCTTCTGCCTGGGCCTTTCCCCTCTCAGAGCTGTAGGTAAAAGAAATGTCATACCCCTCTCTGGCCAGTCTTCTTACAATTCCTCTTCCAATTCCCCTGCTCCCGCCGGTAATTGCTGCTTTTTTATTCCTCATGTCTCACTTCTCCTTTATTCTTTTTCACCGCACAATACACAGGCCGCCCCTGGAATGGGCACTGCGTCACACATCTTGACAGCTCCCAGTTTTTTATCCAGCCGAAAGCTCACAAGGTTTCCCGTATATTGGTTTGCTGTCAATATATAGTTGTCATTCTCTGTGATGGAGAACATTCTTGGGTGGCATCCCCCTGAGGGGAAAAGCCGGGGCGCTTCCAGGGTCCCCTCTGGGGTAATGGGAAACAGGGACAGGTATCCCTCCTCTTGTTTCCTGCTGCCCCACGCCCTTGTAGACGTCAAAAGCCAGCGGCCGTCAGAGGTTACTGCTATCTCCCCTGCAATATATTCTCCGGTTTTGCTGTCCCCCAGCAGAGAGATCCTCTGCATTTGCAGCAGCTTTTTTTCCTTTGTCCATTGAAAGGCATATACCATGTTCTCTAGTTCACAGACCAGATAAAGCCAGCGGCCCCCTGGATGTCTGGCCAGATGCCTGGGGCCGTCTCCCGGGTGAACCTTTACTTCCCACAATTTCCGGGGCATTCCCCCACTGAGGTCATAAAGAACAATCTCATCTGTACCCAGATCCGGAACCAGCAGCATTTCTGGTTCCCATAGAAGATGTACTTCGTGGGGATGGGGCCTGTTCTGCCGTTCCCCCACGCTTCTTCCCTGATGCACAATTCTGCAGGTATCTGGAAGAAACCTTCCCTCCCCATTCAGGTACAGCATTCCGATATCACCGCTCTCGTAATTGGCATAATAGATGCGTGTCCCGTCTCTGTCCATACTGATATGGCAGGGGCCCTTCCCCGGTATTTCTTTTTCATCCACCAGCCGGGGAAGTCCGTCCTTTGAATCCCGGTAGACCGATATCCAGTTTCTGCCTGCTCCCTCGTTTACTGCGCACAGAAGTCCTTCATCTCTGTTCCGGGCGAGAAACCCCGGATTGCTGCATTCCCTCTGAACTCCACTTATATGTAACCTTCCTGTATCTTCGTTTAAACCACAGACATAGATACCCCCGGGGGCCGTTTCGTCTGTACAGGTGCCTATCCATATTCTTCTGTCCATCGTGTCACCCGCTACATTTTATTTTTAATAGAGTCAATATACATCATGACAAAAATGATCAGCGCTTTGGCGATCTGGAAGAGATAGATATCTGCCCCCATCATTGTCAGTCCATTCTCGATTACCGTCAGGATAAGAACCCCGGCGAATGCCTTGGGAAATACGCTCCCCTCACCCCCGGCCAGGGAAACGCCTCCCAAAACCACAGCGGATACTGCCGTAAACTCATATCCGTCCCCCAGTTCACGAGTAATGCTTCCCAGATTTATAGAGATCAGCATGCCGCCCAGTCCGGCGAAGAAGCCGCTGATAATAAAGGCTGCCAGCTTGTAATTTTTTACATTGATTCCCAGCTTTTCAGCTGCTGAATAGTTGGAACCCACAGCAACCAGTTTTCTTCCAAACGTACTGTATCTCAAAAGGATCTGCATTAGGATCATGACAGCCAATATAAACACGATAAAGCTGGAAAGCCCAAAAATCTTTATGTTTCTGAAGTTCAGAACCTCCTGCGGCATATTGATGGCGACAGTATTGGTCAGCTTCACTACAATCCCCACAAGTGCCAGCTTCATAGAGAGGGTCACCAGCCAGGCATTCAGCTTTACTCTGGTTACAAGAAGACCATTTATCAAACCAATGAATCCTCCCAAAAGAGGCATTAAGATCATACACAGATAGGGATTCCACCCGTGGTTCACCATAAGCAGGGCGCTTACTGACGCGGCGAACCTGCAGTTGGCGCCTACGGACAGATCTAACTCTCCTACGATCAGTGCAAAGGTTAGTCCGATTCCTATTGACAGCATAAGCGTTGAGTTTCTCAGTATGGTAATCCAGTTTGTAGAAGTCAGAAAATGCTCCGACAGGGAAGAAAAAACTATAATTGTGATAACACCGAAAATATAAACCGCATGGTTAAGGGCTGTCAGCTTCAGATTTTTTAACTTTATGCTTTTATTCATTTTGCCCCTCCTTTATTCCCAGGCAGAGATCCATGAGATTCTCTTTGCTGATGTCTTTTTTCCTGACCTCGGCGGTAATTGCTCCATTTCTTACGATAAGTACCCGGTCACACAGGTTCAGGTTTTCTTCAATCTCAGAAGAAACCATTACCACAGAGCCTCCCTGCCTTGCCAGTTCCAGGATCTTTCTGTGAATAAAAGATTTTGCATTTACATCCACCCCCCTGGTAGGCTCATCTATAAAAAACACATCCGGATTCTTTCCTATGCATCTCGCCATGATCACCTTCTGCTGGTTTCCGCCGCTCAGCGTCTCCACCAGTACGTTTTCATCCGGTGTCTTTATCTGCATTTCCTCAATCATTTTTAAAGAGTATTCATGTTCTTTCTCTACATCCATCTTTATATTTGAAAAATTCCCGATATTAGCCATAGTGATATTTTTCCAGATAGGCATGGACATAAATAACCCGTCATAATGTCTGTCCTCCGTCACATAGGCACATTCCTCCAGAAGCTTATGCCCGCTGATCCGGATCATTTTACCTTCTTTGTTTCTTTTATAAATTGTTCCGCTGTCAGGCTTATCCAGAGCAAATATACTCCGTATAATCTCCGTTCTTCCGGATCCGAGCAGCCCCCAGAGTCCCAGAATCTCGCCCTTTTTTACAGAGAAATTTATGTTCTTAACTGCCGGATAGCAGTTCAGATTCTCAATTTTCAGAACCTCTTCCCGGTCCTTCTCGTCCTCCTGATTCACCACGGTCTCTACTTCATGACCGGCAATCCCAGTAATCAGCTCCCTGGTGCTTACTTCCTTGATCCGGAAATCTCCCGTTACCTCTCCATCCCGCATCACAACCGTCCTGTCACAGATTTTCAGTACTTCATCCAGGAAGTGGGTAATATACATCACGATCTTCTGCTGTTCCTTCAGCTGATTAATAATTCGGAACAGGTTTTCTTTTTCCTCCAGAGACAGAGACGAAGTGGGTTCATCGAAAAGTACGATCTCCGCATCTCTCACCAGTGCCCTGGCAATTTCTATCATTTGCTTTTCTCCCACCGTTATATTTTTAGCCAGTTCTCTTGGGTTTACCTGAGCCCCTATCATAGAAAGATACCTGGATGCATCCTCATACATTTTTTTATACTGCAGATGGCCGGCCTTTGTATAGTCCTTCAGGTTATAGATAAAAACATTCTCCGCCACCGTAAGATCCTTGAATACCACCGCCTCCTGATGTATCAGTGCAATTCTGCTTTTTTCAGAGTCCTTCTGATTCCGGATTTCTATCTTCTTCCCGCCGATATAATATTCACCGGAGTCAATAGCGAGTTCCCCGGCCAAAGCATTCATAAATGTAGATTTACCTGCTCCATTGATACCAATGATGCCCAGTACAGACCCTTTATCCGCTGTAATGGTCACATCGTTCAGCGCGTGTACCCCGGGAAAATATTTATGTAATTTTACTGCTTCAAAATACGCTCTGCGTTCCATCTCTATGCCCTCCTTGCTTTTGCCCGGATGGTATCAAAATAGGTAATAAAGATGAATACCATACCTTTTATAATCTGAATCGAATAATAGTCAATGCCAAAGAGCACTAACAGGTTTGACAATCCGTTGATAATAAAGGCACCTGCAAATGCACCCACTGCGGTTCCCACCCCGCCTTTTATACTTGCGCCGCCCACAATTGCCGCGGCAATAACATCCAGAGATGTAGAATCTGATGCAAGTGACAGAGAAGATGATGCAATCCTGGCAGTTAAAACAATTGCTGCGATTCCAGACAATACTCCAGAGATTAAAAACACCTGAATCTTAACCTTGTCTGTTTTAATCCCGCATGCCTGAGCGCTTTTTTCATTGGTACCTATGGCATAAATACAGCGGCCGAACCCTGTTTTGGTCAAAACAAACTGCAGGACAATCAGACAGACAATCATGACCGCAATATTGGCATGTATGGGGCCGTAATACTTTCCGAACAGGCCGGTGAATTCCTGGGGCACAGGAATACTGCTGGATTTTGTAACCTTCAGGGAAAGTCCGTTTGCAATCAGCATAGTAATCATAGTAGCCACAAACGCATTAATTTTCAGCTTTGCTACTGATAATCCATTGAACAGTCCTGCCAGAACTGCCACTGCCATAATAGACAAGATCCCCAGCAGTATATTGTTTGTCTGACGCATAACCAGCGCGCCTATACAGCCGGACAGCATCATTACAGAGGGTATGGAAAGGTCTATCCCTCCGCTGACCATTACATAGATCTGGCCCGCAGCCATAATTGCCACCGCACTGCACTGGATTAAAATACTGGATATGTTTTTCCCCGAATAAAAACCTGGTTTAGCAAACGCAATAGCCAGCAAAAGAACTGCCCCAGCTGCCAGGCTGGCTAAAATAAATGTTTTATCCTTTCTGTTCATAAAGGCATTTTTCTTTTTAGCACAGTACCTCTGTATACTCATTAAAAACCTCCTTCAGGTTCCCGGGCAGCCCAGGGCTGCACCGGGGGCATTCTTTTGCTCTATTTTTCAGTCTTTTTCACATAGTCATATACCCAGAAATAGTCTTTATCCAGCAGAGGCTGAATATTATCCGGTGTAATGGCTTCTGATTTCACAAAGAAATCCCCTGGCTCTTCTCCAAGCGCCAGTTTTACTGCATTGTCTATGGTATTGGTAGATACCTCAGGCAGGTTTTCATAGCCGGTAGCATCCAGATATCCATCCTGAATCATTTTCAGCCCAATCTCGCAGCCGCCTGCTGCCGCCAGATACATATGTCCTTCCTCCCCTGATTTTATCCATTTGTCAAGGCCTTCCAGAACACTCTGCACTCCAAGCATCAGGTCTTCATTTGGGGTAAAGATAAGATTAGCATCCGGGTTGGACTGAAGCGTAGGCGCCAGTTTATTCATTACCGTCTCCACGGACCAGTTACTCTCAATATCCGCAGCGATTGTGGCCCCATTATCCTTAACTGCAGCCTCGCACCCTTCTCCGTATCTCATGGCATTCTGATCTTTTAAATCCCCCTGTACCCGAATCACTTTAATTTCATTCGCGGGAATTCCGCTCTCAATCATTTTCTTAATGGCAGCATCCACAGATACATATGCCGTGTCGTAAGTGTCCGGTGCAACGGTTGAGTCCGCCTCAGGCCCGCCCGGGGTCAGTCTGCGGCAGAAAGAAATAAACTTTTTCCCTGCGTCATGTGTCTCGGTGATGGATGACCATATTGCGGTTGTGTCAATGGCGCCGGATACCACCACGTCCACATCCTGGTTCAGCAGATCCCGGATCTGAGTCTCCTGGGCAGCCGCATCGTCACCGGCAGTAGTTTCAATGAGTTTTACCTTCACATCATTTTTCTCGTTGTATTCGTCCACATACCATCTCAGATAATCTGCCATAGCCGACCATGCCTGAGTTCCCAGAGACGGCCAGGCGATTCCCACTGTAACTTCTGTTTTCTTCTCTGCATCAGAATCCTTACTGCCTGCTTCGGTTTTCTGTTCCTCTTTTTTAGCCTCTGTGTCCTTCCCTGAATCTTCAGAGGATGAGCAAGCGGTAAGGGGACAGGATACCAGCGCCATTGTCAATACTGCGGCCATTACTTTTTTCAAATTTCTCTTCATACGTTTAACCTCTCTTTTTTTACTATTTATTTTCTGCCCCATATCTGCACTGCTCCGGATCAGTGTCATGATACAATAAGGCATACTAACCAGGTAATCTTATATCTGCCTTCAGTCTTTAGCAGCGGGAGCTTTATCCTCTTTCAGTATAAAGTCCGCCAGGCATTCTAACTGCATCGCCATAGTAACTGCTCCCGGATCCAGGAAGCCTACAGATTTATCCTCTCTGTAGCTGGCCCTGCCCTTCACTGCCTCCATATCTCTCGTGCTTTCTGCTCCTTCCCGGGCCGCCCGGGCCATTTGTCTCAGACATTCTTTGCTGCTCTTTCCTTCCTCCAGTCCCTTGGCATAAGCAGAGGCTGCAGGATATACCGCATCCAGCATGGTCTTATATCCTAATTCTGCATTCCCACGGGAACGGATCGCCTCTGCCCATCCCTGAAGGATTTCCCCCAGAAGTTCCTGATCTATACTTTCCCTATTCGCCAGAAGGCCCGCCGTCTTCAGATATGCACTGCCGTACAGAACCCCTGAGGAACCTCCCATAGCGGACATCATAGTCATCGCTATATTCCGGAAAAGTTCCTGGTAGGTTGCGCCCTCCCACTCTTTTGACTTTTCTAACAATTTTTCAAACCCAATGGTAAGATTCAGCCAGTGATCCCCGTCACCCGTTGCGGAATCCAATTCTGTAATATACTCCTTATTCTCTCGTATCACTCCGGCCGCCTTTGTAAGATACCGGAGGTAGTCCTCTTTGTATATCTGAAACATGTGCTCCTCCTTCCTTTACTGCAGTGTCAGCGCCGGTGAAGCGCACGGGGCCTGCAGCAGCCTCTTCAGCTCATCGTCCAGCCTCAGCATAGAGACGGAACAGCCCGCCATCTCCAGGGATGTCATATAATTTCCCACAAAAACCCGGCAGGTACTTATCGCCTTCTGCTCCAGCAGTTTTTTAATACTGGCAGCCAGTACATAGAGTTCCATCAAAGGCGTCCCGCCCAATCCATTAATCATAAGTGCTGTTTCACGGGAACGGTAATCCAAGTCCTCCATGATTTTCTCCAGAAGAATCTCTGCCAGTTCATCTGCTGTTTTTACTCCTGACTTCTGTATTCCGGGTTCTCCGTGAATCCCCATTCCTATCTCAATCTCGTTCTCTCCCAGTGAAAACCCGGGTTTGTCCAGTCCCGGCAGGATACACGCACTCATAGACATTCCCATACTTCTTACATTGTCCGCAGCCTTCTGGGCGGACAGCTTTACCTGCTCCAGGTTAGCTCCTTCTGCCGCCCGTGCCCCGGCAATTTTATGTACAAATACCGTACCTGCGATTCCCCTTCTGCCTGTAGAATATGTGCTGTCCGGTACGGCAACATCATCCTTTACCACTACACTTTCTACAGAAATTCCCTGGGCTTCTGCCAATTCTTTTGCTATGGAAAAATTCATCAGATCCCCGGAATAATTTTTCAGGACTACCAGCACACCAGCCCCCGTATCAATGTCCTCCATAGCTTTCAGCATCTGATCCGGAGAGGGAGAGGCAAACAGATTTCCTGCCACCGCAGCGTCCAGCATCCCCTTCCCTATGTATCCTGCATGGGCCGGCTCATGCCCGCTTCCCCCCACAGACATAACCCCTACTTTTCCCTTTTTCTTTTCCTTCAGGGACACCACCCGGTACTCCCTGAACCACTGTATCTCCTGGTTGGCAAATACAAACCCTTCCAGCATCTCATCTACAATGTTCTGTGGTTCATTCATGATTTTCTTTACCATTTGCTTCTTTCTCCTCCTTTTGTGGAAGCGCTTCCATGTTTTCCCTTTTTATAATCCAGATAATTATCTGGATTATAAAATTACTCTTGTCCGTCCATCAGGGTATGTCAATCTTAATCGTGGACGGCATATAATATTTTCTGGCAGGCAGCTCCGGATCTTTGACCCGCTCCATCAGCATGGTGGCCGCCAGGTTACCCATCTTCATGGGATCCCGTTCAATATAGCTGTACTTCAGCTCTTCAAAGGTATCAAGCTTGTCAAAGGAAATGCAGTTGATATCCTTCCCCAGCTCCAGCTTTGAGTCGTAAACCGCTTTGATAAAACCTATGGTAGTCAGATTGTTTGTGGTAAAAAATGTTTTTGGGTAATCCCCTGACTGAAGAATCTTTTTCGCTATCTCGTATGCGGTCTGCGTGGTGAAATCTCCCTGATATACCTTTTTCTGTTCCACGGGAATACTGTTCTCCTCCAATGCCCTCAAATAGCCTTGGTATCGATCCCGGGCTGTCTTTGTGTTAAGATCCCCGGTTATGATTCCAATATCTCTGCAGCCCTCCTGGATCATAGCTTTTGTTGCATTATAAGCTCCAGCAACGTTGTCAAAATATACCAGATCCCATTCATAAAAATCCAGGCCGGAATCCATAAAGACTACCGGGATATGTAACGAATGGATCAGCTCCTTGTACTCCTTGATTTCCTTCAGATCCATGTCATTGATAGAGGGAGTGATAATCAGCCCCTTCAGCTTCTGCTGTTTTAGTAAATGAAGCTTTCTTTCTTCTTTTTTAAAATTCTTATTGGAATTGCACAGGATCAAGAGCAGCTCACTTTCCTCCAACACTCCTGAAATTCCCTCCACGGCAGCAGCAAAATATGGATTGTGTGCCTCAGGAACAATTACTCCCACCATGTTGCTGTCCTGCCTGGCAAAATTCCTGGCAGTTGCGGAGGGCACGTAATCACAATTTTCTATTACTCTCTCTATCTTTTTCCTTGTTTTTTCACTGACATACCCGGTATGGTTCAATACTCTAGACACCGTTGCCTTGCCCACACCGGCTTTTTCAGCTATGTCTTCAATTGTCATTTTACTCTGCACGTATCTACTCCTTTGTGGAATCGCTTCCATTTGCTATATATGTACATTATCACAGCATTTCACATTTTTCAATAGTATTTTTGTACAATCTCCCATATATTTTTTTGTCTAAATCGCATATTTCAAAAATATTCGCAGTTGTTTTATTGTTTTTTCAACTATTATATGATAATTTAAACATGTATCTTCGCCTTTTTATGTGGAAACGCTTCCATTTATCTAAATAACTATTCACATTATGTTCTGAAGAACAGAAAGGAGCATCACTCTATGGACCTACACTTAAAAAATAAAATTGTTGTTATAACAGGAGGAACTGCCGGTATCGGAAAGGCTGCTGCCTTCCAGTTTGCTGAAGAAGGAGCTTCTGTTGCCGTTTGCTCCCGCTCCCCTGAAAAAATCAGAAATTTTCTGGAGGAGGCCCGAAAAAAGCACTTGTCTGTATCTGCTTCTGCCGCAGATATCACAGACCCCAGGCAGCTGAAAAGCTTTATTGATGAGGCAGGCAGTACCTATGGGAGAATCGACGTATTATTTAACAACGCGGCCCAGAGTCATATGTGCTATCTGACGCAGCTTGAGGACAACGCGTGGGATTCCGTTGTGGCTTCCAACCTGTCTTCCGTGTGGAAGGCAGTTAAATATGCTCTTCCCTACATGAAAGAGCGCGGCGGAAGTATTATATCCACCAGCTCACTGGCTTCCAGAGTCCCTACCACTTCGATCGGTGCCTACGGAGTAACAAAGAGCGGCATCAATGCTATGACCAGAATGCTGGCCTCTGAACTTGCCCCGTACAACATCCGGGTAAATGCAGTTGCTCCCGGAGTCATTGCCTCCGATATGGTAAAAAACAGTATTTTAAAAAGTAAAGGACTGCATTATCTCTGTCATACCTCTGTCTTGCAGAGACTGGGGGAACCTGAGGAAGTTGCCAAACCGGTAGTATTTCTGGCGTCCGACGCCGCCTCTTTTATTACTGGTGAAATCCTGGATATCTCCGGAGGCAAATTCATTGTCCAGGATCCCTGGGCGCCGTGGGAGGATTTTGGGGTGGAAAAGCCATATAATGTTTAGATTAATTGCGTGGGGACAGATATAGAAGGGGGCGGCGGATACAGGTCCGGGCAGGTTAACTCAATGCTTCCGATAACCAGGAGAGAGAGTCCGCGTTGGGGCGCTGCCTGTACCTCCGGGAGGGATGCCTGTTTCCCGGGGACGATTCCGCAGAAGTGTTAGAGAGTCTTAGACAAAACCGGGATTTCCGCAGGAGATTTTTTCGGCAGTCCAGGCCGAAAAAAAGAGAGAATGCCCAGAGAATGCACATAAAGCATTCTCTGGGCATGCGAACGGTGCTCCGGAGGGGATTCCGGTTTTGCCTTAGACTCTCTTCACGACGGAGGTGTCCCCGGGAAACAGGCATCCCTCCCGGAGGCACAGGCAGTGCCCCAGCGCGGGCTCTCTCTTCGTCCCCCCTGTCACTCTACCCCAAATCCACTTCTATCCCAAAGACCTCCCCCACTGCCTTCATCTGATTGCTTCTCTTCCCGGTCAGCACAATCACATGGTGAGAGCAGATCCGTTCCATCATATCATATCCGTCAGCCACCTTGATAAGGCCCCCGTTCCGGCAGTCCGATCCCGGATACTGGACGTATTCCTCTAAAACAGCCTTCTCCACAAAGATTTTCTCAAAGTCTCCGTGCAGCTTGCACAATGTAAGGTCCCCGGTCTCAACCTCTGCGTCCACTGCCACGCCATTTTCCCCTACCAAATCCCAGGAATGCCAGCCAAGTACCGGCGGGCGCAGGGTCCACTTTCTGGACATGCACTGTGGTACGCAGCCCAGATAACCGCAGTGTACCAGCAGTGCGTGATCGTCCGGATCCGGGACATCGGGGAATTCCTGAATTTTTTCGTGGGACAGCGCAGGCATTCCGGAAAGGAAGGGATAGATATTGGTGGTAAAGATCGCGCTGTCTATGGTCTTTCCCATCAGATACTGTGTCATCAGGGAAGAGGTATCTCCCTCACACACCCACATAATACCCCGGTCCTGATACAGAAGGTTCCATGCAAGGCAAGGAGTAGTATCGCTGAAATATGCTTCGTTGAGGCAGTTTACACCGCAGCCCACAACGTCCCCCTCTGCATCGGTCTCCTCTCTCAGCGCCAGAAACATCTTAATCGCCCCCAGCACCGGCCGCTCATAGGGGATCTCTTCAGGAAAATCCCACCGCTTCAGTTCCCGGCGCGCATCCTCATCAGATATGGATTTTGCCTTCTCTCCCAGGGCCTTGTAGGACTTTCTTACTATGGTAATCCCGAATTTCTCCTGCATGCTGCGGGTACATTCCTCATTCCACCAGTAAAAGATCTTAAACTGCTCCGGAATCAGCCCGTCCCCCGGTGTATCCTGGAAGATCAGAAATTTCTGGTGTTTCATTTCCCGTTTCAGAGCCAGCGCCCGGAACACTGTTTTTGCCAGTTCTACACTGTGGGGGTTGAATACCTGCAGCCCCTTTGATTTCATGTAGGCAGCTGCTTCCCAGTCAAACATCAAAGATACGCCAACCGTGGTGGTCAAAACAATCACCGGAAGATGGATCGTATCCAGAAGGGTGTCTATCTCCTTATACACCTCCACCCATAAGACCGGAAATAAAACAGCATCCGCCTCAGGAACCGGGTCCCCCACACTGACCGGGTCCAAAAATTCCACTTCCTCCCGGTAAATCTCCTTCAGGGCATCTAATATCCGGTGAAACTCCTTGTCCTCCACGCTGGCAAACTGCAGCGGTACAACTCTTGTCTTCATATCAATAAACCTCCCATCCTTCAGAAACTTTTATTTTACAGCACTTTGCAATACTCCACCTTTTCACCTCCGGCCCCGTACACCAGAAAATACTGGAATCCGTTTTCCCAGAATTCCGGCACTTCCACTATGCCTTCAATGATATCCATCCCTGCCTCTTTGGCATGGGCAAACTCTTTTTCCAGATCCTCTGCCTCATAGGCAATATGATCGATCCTTCCGCCATATTTCTCAACATCGGCGGCCTCTTCACTCCCCGCCGGGCGCTGTATCAGCTCGCACATTACTTTTGTATCCCTGGAATATACAAAGATAACCCGGCTTCCCTGGGCGGTGAATTCTCCTTTCTTTTCAAAATCTGACTTCTCAATGTACCATTTTGCTGCAGCTTCCGCGTCCGGAACAAGAATGCCGATATGCTGCAGTCCTTTACTCTTCACCATACTTTCACCTAACCTTTCTAGCCTTTCACTGCTCCTGCCGCCATACCGCTCTCTACCTTCTCCTGGAATATCAGATAGATAATCAGGATCGGTACAATGGAAAGCACAATGGAGGCAAACATTGGTCCGTAACTGGTAAATCTTTCTCCCTGCAGGCCCAAAAGCCTTACTGATATGGTTTTCATAGCCTGATTTGTCAAAAGAGTATTGGCAAATATGAGCTCATTATATACCGCAAGGAACGAAATAATCGCTCCCGTAAAAATCCCCGGGCTGGCTATGGGAAAGATGATCCGAAATACAATCCCTGTGGTACTGCACCCGTCCACAATGGCCGCCTCATCCAGCTCTTTGCTGATCCCCTCTATGTATCCGGTAATGAGGTAAAAGCTCATGGGGAAGTTAATGGCCGCATAAAGCAGAATCATAGGCCAGTATTTGTCCCGGAACCCAAAGTTTGTAAACATGGTAACAATGGGAATCAGCATGGCATACGGAGGAATCATAAGTCCCAGCAGGTAGTACAGACGCAGGGCGCCGGAAAAGCGAATCAGCTTTCTTGCCGCCACATAGGCTGCCATGGTTACAAAAACCACCACCACCATGCACGCCCCGAACGAGAAAATAAAGGAATTCAGAACTGCCCGCAGGATCCCCACATCAAAAATAGCGGATGTATAGTTGCTCCACTCAATCTTCGAGGGCAGAGCAAACATGGTATTCCATATCTCTGTATTTGTTTTAAAAGATGATACCACAGTAAAATAGATAGGATAAATAAAGATAAGAAAAAATACTATGGCAATTAAACGGTAAATAATATCTCCTGCTTTTAATTTTTTCATGCTGTCACCTACTCTTTCTGTCCTCTTGCGAACAATCCTGTAAGCAGTACGCTTGCCAGGAAAGAGGCAATAATCAGGAATGAGCCCATGGCATTAGAGTAGCCATAATTGTTATAAGTAAAAGCATTCTTATAAAGCAATGTACCGAACACCTCCGATGCACTTCCGGGTCCTCCCCCTGTTGTAACATATACCATCTCGAACGTAGTGATTGAACCCACCACACAGTTTAGCAAAAAGATCTGAAAACTGCTCTTTAACATGGGTATCGTTATATAGCGAAGCTTCTGCCAGCCTTTGGCTCCGTCCACCCTTGCCGCTTCATAAACATCCTCCGGAATCGCCGTAAGACCCGCGGAGAATATCAGCATATTGAATCCCGCATAGGTCCAGGCATTAATCACCGTAATGGCATAGATAGCATAGGTTTGACTGCCCAGGAAGTTTACATTCACGCTGTCAAAGCCAAGTCCGTGTATCAGGGTAGCTAAGGGGCCGCCTTCCGGATACAGCAGGAAGTACCACATAAGGGCGATGGCCGTCCGGCTGATAACCTGGGGCATGAAATAGCTGGTCTTCAGCAATCTTTTTCCTCTTAATTTAGACTGCACAACAGTTGCCAGAAATACTGCCACCGGCAGGATCAGGATACATCCTGATAAGATAAAAATTCCAACATTGGTTAATGCGGTAAAAAACTTTCTGTCTGCGAATAGCGCAAGATAATTTTGGATGCCCACAAACTGTAGAGGAGAATTGGGGATTCCGTTCCACTTAAAGAGCGAAAGCCGGAATACTGAGATCATGGGATAAATAAAAATGAAAGAATACAGCAGAAATGCCGGCAGACTTAACAGTATGGCCTCTATTTTCTTTCTCCTGCTCATTACGCCAAACATAGGAAACACCTCCTTTTAATATGGCGGGAGAAATTCTCCCGCCATGCTGTACAAGATCTGCTAATTACTTGCGTTATAGGTATCTACTTCTCCCTGGATCCTGTCGGCGATATCCTTTGCCTTATCCCCTGAGAAAATGGTTGTCACTTCTGTTCTCACTACATCCAGCAGAGAGGTCATAGGTGAGAATTGTTCGATCTCCCCTATCATATTAGTAGCCTTTCCATAGTACTCATTAAATTCTGTGGTCAGAGCATCTGCCTGAATCGTCTCCCCGAACGTAACCGGATAGGTTCCTGCTCCTGCCTGTGCCTCATACAGTCCCTGGTAATACTCCTGGGAGGTAAAGAATTTCAGCACACGAACCGTTGCGTCGTAGTCCGGATCCCCCGGCTGGGAGGTCATGGCCATAAAATCATCCGGTCCGCCCATCCATTCATCCTTGTATTCCGGTTTTTCCTCAAAATACGGGAATCCCTTGCAGACAATGTCATCTTTATTGGAAAATTCATTAATAGTTGCAATATTCCAGGAACCGCTGAAGATAATAGCAGCCTCCTTATTCTCCAGTTTTGCCAGCTCACCGTTGGCATCATAGGCAAGGTTGTTGTCTCCGAAAAGCCCGTCCGCCTGCCATTTTTGCATTTTTTCAATCAGTCCAAGCATCTCCGGATCGTTCCATGCTTTTTCATTGTCAATCAAATCATTCTTCAACTGATCCCCATAGTATTTCATAGAGAGTGCCGTGAGGAAATGACCTGCACGATAATTATCCTTTGCTCCGAAGGCCATGGGGATATAGCCTGCCTCAATCAGTTTTGGAGCCGCCGCCTCAATTCCTTCCCAGGTTTCCGGCATTTCCATTCCCAGCTCATCAAAAATGGCCTTGTTGTAGAAGCAGCAGACACCGTAGGGAGACGTAGGAAGCCCGTAGGTACCTTCGATTCCATAGGCAGAATAGTCTACCGGTGCAAAGAGTGCGTCAATATAGTTCTCTGTCCATGCAGGATCCTCTTCCAGAAGTGAAGAGATATCTGTCACCACACCATTTTTTACATAGTCTATATTTGCCGCATAACCGAGAAAATTAAATACTTCAATGGGATCCCCGGAAGCCACAGAGGTCTTGAATAAAGTATCATGGGATTCCTCGTCGGATATAGAAACATCCTCCAGCTCAATGTCCTGATTCTCCTCCTGGAACTTTGCTACCATATCCATGAAATATCTTTCACGCACACTGTCCGGGTTACTGAATCTGGTAAGAATCCTGACTTTTACCTTTCCATCTTCTGCTTTTGCAGTTTCCTCCGATTTCTTACTGCTGTCCTTGGACTCCCCACCGGAATTCCCACAGCCGCTGAGAACAGATACTGCTAAAACGGATGCCAATAAAACGCTGATAATTTTCTTTTGCATAATACCCTCCCTGTTCTTTTTTTGAAACATTAACTTTTTTGTACTGCAGTACTTAGGATAGGTTTATCATACAGGGATTTCCCCTAAAACTCCATGTGCTGCTTTTTTCTGTTTTTGTAAATTTTTTAGGTGGTACTATTCTCACTGCCCCTTGACTTTAAATGTTTCACCTGTGAAGGTGATACCCCATAATATTTTTTAAAACAGCGGCTGAAATAATATTCATCGCTGTATCCCACCAGAGCTGCCGCCTCTCTCACTTCAATTTCTTTTCCCAGCAGCAATTCCCTGGCTTTTTCCAGACGGACCATAGATAAATACTGCATCATGGACACTCCCATGGCTTTTTTAAAGATACCGCTTAAATAGGCAGGAGTGACTCCTACCCGTTCAGCCACCTCTGCCTGAGTCAGTTCTACATCACTGCAGTGATGCTGCATATATTCGCATGCTTTTCCCACGATGGGCATATTTTTTCCGGCTGCTGCCTGAGTGCTTTTGCTTTCAATCAATGCTTTAACCATGCTGCAGAACCACTCTTTTACTTCTCCCAAAGTCATCAGATATTCAAACGCAGCCTCCAGGCTTTTGTATTCTCCCATAAACCTGCGTATCTCAAGTCCCGAGGCAATGCACGCCTCGGAGATCCCAAGAAGCAGTCTGTTGGCATTCATGGAGATACACTCGTAGTTGCATTGTCTCCCGATCATCTCGTCAAAGATATTCCGAATCATCCGTTCGCAGCCCATGGGATCATTCTTCCCCACACAGTTCTGTACCTCTTTAATCTTTGCCGCCGAAACCCGGTAATGGCTGTCTCCTCTTTTGCCCACTTCTTCATAGCTCATGGTCTTTTCCCGGAATGCTTTGGTATTGTTCAGCGCACAGACAGCTTCCTTGTATCCGTTTACCAGCTGCCGGATCCCTTTTTTACGGCTGCTGATTCCGCACCGGATGACCGTCTCCAGATCCTGCTCCAGTAATTCCCGCACCTGTTCCATTGCCTCCTTAACCCCTTCTCTGCTGTCCCTGACAGACCATTCTTTGAACAGAATACAGTAATTATTAAAGAGATCAAAAAGTACGGTAAAGTCCTCCCCCTTATCCATCACACGCCGGCCGGCCTCATAGAGCTTCTGGCTCTGTGCCAGCAGCGGCAGGTTCTCCTGTGTATAGAGCTGAATGCGGAAAACAGAGAGAGAATACTCTGCCTCCGTATCCACTCCCGCCTCACCTGCCTGGACGGCAATCTCATCTGCGATCTCTTCCTGTATTCCATACTGAAAAATATCGCTGAAAAACTTTGCCTCCATAATAAGCCTGGCATCGCTCTGTCCCAGTGAAAGATTTTCCAAAAACTGCTGCTCCCTCTTTTCCTCCTCCAGCTTGTCCCTTAATTTTTCCAGCATTCTGGTGAATTCTTCTTCATTCACCGGCTTCAGAATATAGTCATATACCCCGTATTTAATTGCCTGCTGCGCATAGGCAAAATCACTGTGCCCTGTAAGGAAGATAATATGAATCGGCAGGTTTTCTTCCCGCAGTCTCTTCACCAGCTCAATCCCGTTCATTCCGGGCATGGCAATATCAACAATTGCCAGGTCATATGTACGCTCTGTGATAAGTCTGAGGGCCTCCCCTCCGCTCCCCACGTCCTCCTCTACCTCATAGCCCAGTGCATTCCAGTCAAATCCCAGCCGTATTCTCTTTCGTATCAGCATCTCATCGTCCACAATAATCACTTTAAACATCTTCTTTTTCATCCCTTCTTCGGCCATAGCGTTAACTTGTATAATCCTCCCTTGTGGGCAGGAAAATTCTGATTTTTGTTCCCTGCGCCAGAGGCAGTATCTTGAGCCCGTACCGGCTTCCAAAATACAGCTTTATTCTTTCATCGGTATTGCGAAGCCCGAAGCTCTCCATTCTGAACCCTCTGCTCTCCCCGGAAAGAATACTTTTTCTTGTCTTATCATCCATTCCCATCCCATTATCCTCTACCTCGATAACCATCCCCCGCTCACCGGCAAAGACGCGTATGCTCAGCAGTCCGCCCCCGCTCATCTCCTGAAACCCGTGGTGAATGGCATTTTCCAGAATAGGCTGAAGGGTAAGCTTACAGATAAAATGATTCTCCAGCTCAGGCTGACAGGTAACCTCATAGGTAAACTTTCCGGGATAACAGACCTTCATGATCTCCAGATAATTTGAGGCAATATCCAGCTCCTGTTTTACCGTGATAATCTCCTTTCCCTTGTTCAATACCCCCCGGTAAAATCCTGACAGAAGCTGAATGGTATGAATGGCAAGCTTCTTTTCGTCCATCACAATCAGCCCGCAGATACTTTCCAGAATATTGTAGAAAAAGTGGGGCGTCATCTGCATCTGGATCAGAGAGAGCTCGGATTCTCTTTTGTCCTCTTCCTTCTCAACAATTTCCAGCAGCAGAATCTCTGTCTTATCCACCATCCGGTTAAACTCGAAGGCCAGTGTCCCCAACTCTCCCCCGTCCTTTACTGCCACCCGCTTATGGTAATCACCCTTTCCAATTTCTACAATGGTCTGGGTAATCTGGCTGAGCGGCCGGGTAATGGATTTTACAAGGAATTTTACCAATACCAGACTGCCCAGAAACACGGCAACTCCAAGCAGCACCATGGTCACTGCATACACTGTCACACTTGTGAGATAAATAGATTTTGAAACCTCACTGACCGCGGTCCAGTTCTGCCCCTTGTATTCCTTCATAAAATACCAGGCGCCTTTATCCTGGGCCATTGTAAATCCGTCCTCATCCGGGCTTTGGGCACCGGCAGCCTTATACCACCTCCGGTCCTCCAGAGACTGGTACAGCAGCGCTTCATCCCCCGCCAGAATAATATGATTATCCCTCTCAAAATACATCTTTATCCCATCGCTCATCACCGTCTCATAGAGCCGGCTCAGTTCTCTGTTGGGAATCTCTATCTCCACTACTCCAATCAGCCTGCCGCTTCCCATACTGTAAACCTTTCTCACATAGCTGATACAATCCGCATATGACTTTGCCTTCGACTGTTTCCAGGGACTTTTATGCAGTTCTAAGAGCTCTGACTTCTTGTCTGACTCGATGAACTTTTCTACCCGGGCCATCTGATTTTGAAGGTACTCCTCTTCTTCCACCAAATCCTCATTGGCATAGTAGTTTCCCTTTAAATCATAAAATGTAATGGCACTGTAGCTGGACTTCTGCCCGATATAGCTGTTAATCACCTGCTGAATGAGTACATATTTTTCATGCTGTTTTACAATATCTCCCTGTAAAAACTGACCGGAATTCTCCAGCAGGGTCTGGCAGCTCTCCCCCACCAATACGGAAACCGTATCATTTTCCACTCCCTGAAAAAACATATCCATCTTCTCCAGTACCATCTCCAGATCCTTCTTTGCCGAGGTAGAAGTAGTAGCTACCAGCTGTTTCTGCAGAATAATAAACACACTGCTGACAAAGCAGATGGTGGTAACAATCATGAGCGCGGCGATAACCATAACAATTCTCTCCGCAATATTCTTCCGGTAGAACTCTTTTTTGACTCTTTTCATCCATTCCTTTATATGTATCATATGGTCCCTTCCCTCTCACCCTTTGCTGGTTTTATTTTTCATCCGAAATTGTCTCGGGGTCATGCCTTCCCATTTCTTAAAGGTATTACAGAACGCACTTTCACTGTAAAACCCGCACTGAAAGCAGATCTCTTTCACCGGAATCTGAGTGCTCCACAGAAGGAACTTTGCATTATTGATTCTGGATAAAATGATATATTCATGGGGGGTAAATCCTGTCTCTCTTTTAAAAAGCCTGGTGAAATAATACAGACTGAGATTCACATTAGAGGAGAGCCGTTCCAGAGACAAGCCCTCCTCACACAGATGCTCTCTGATATAAGCCATGCTCTCCTCAATCACACCTGAATACTGGGAATTCCCGAAAGCGGCTTCCTGAGCCAGAACCAGCTCCGTGAGAAGCTTCATAATATAGCCGGACATTACAATCTCCTTAATGTTCTCCCCTTTCTGGAACTGCTGGTACAGGCGGTTTAGTTCCGCCTCGAACTTTACCGGATTGGGAAGGGTTATCACACTGCATTCCTTCTCCGCAATCATCTCAAAATATTTTCTGCTCATAGGGCCGTCAAAGTGGAGCCACAGCACCTCCCACTCCTCCTCGGAATAATAGGCATGGGACTGGTAGCAGTCCAGCAAAACCACCTGCCCCTCCTCCGCCCTGTATATCCCCGAGTCAGAACATACCGTGCAGCTCCCTTTTCTGATATACATAATCAAAAAACTGTCAAAGCTTTCCCTGTGCAGAAAATAATCCTTTTCATAAAAGAAGTGACCGGTCACCAGAGGATAAAAAAACATTTCCCTTGCCTGCGTGCTGGGTGTATAAACAAAGTATTCCGACTTTCTTTTCACTTTTTCTTCCCGGGCCAGCATTGTCTTCACCGCCTTTCATTCTTTCTGTACTCTCTACTTATTATTATATTTGACACCACGGATGCGGTCAATTTGAATCTATTATTATTAAGAGCAATTTTTTGCAATTAATAGGCAAATTTCTATAATGACTTTTTTTCCCTCCCCTTTATAATAAGACTCAACAACACCAGTTAATTGCAGTAAATATTCCATACAACAACATGAAAAAAGGAGAAATGCATATGACTTCCAGAGAACGATTAATTGCAACTTTAAATCATCAGACACCAGACAGGCTTCCCCTGGATCTGGGGGCTACCAGCCAGACAGGCATCAATGCCAGCTCCCTGTATCAGCTGCGGAAAGCCCTTCACCTGGACGAACACCGGCTGAAAATCATCGAGCCCGGACAGCTTCTGGGTGAGGTGGAACAGGATCTGTTGGATCTTTTGGGTGTGGATGTAGTTGGTCTGTTTAACACCACCAATTATTTCGGGTATAAAAATGATAACTGGAAGAAATGGGAGATGGATGACGGCACACCCGTATGGATGGGGGGCGGTTTTACCTACGATCAGGATGAGACCGGAAAGCTCTTTGTCTATCCTCAGGGGGACACCAGTGCCGAGTACAGCGCCATTCTTCCCAAAGGGGGGACCTTTTTTGACTGTGTTCCAAGAGAAAAATTTGACTGGGATCTGGAAGAAGAGGATTTGACTCCACTGGAAGATTTTAAAGATGACTTCTCTGTGGTATCCGATGAAGAAGCCCGTTACTGGGAAGAGAAATCCATTGAATTATACGAGAATACAGACTACGGGATCGTAGGTATGATAGGAGGCGGCGCCCTGGGGGATGCAGCCGTCATTCCGGGACCGGGGATCAAGCATCCAAAGGGCATCCGGCGGGTGGATGACTGGCTTATGGCCCATTCCATGTACCCGGATTACATCAAGGCCGTATTCCGCTACCAGACAGATATTATGCTCAAAAACCTTGAAATATACCGTCAGGCTGTGGGCGACCGGATACAGGTAGTCTGGATCTCCGGAACAGATTTCGGTAACCAAATGGCCGGTATGATGAGCCTGGAAACCTTCCGCGAGTTATACAAACCTTTTTATAAAGAAATCAATGACTGGGTACACCAGCACACAAGCTGGAAGACCTTCTACCACACCTGCGGCGCCGTCTCCAGTTTCCTGGATGATTTCGCAGATATGGGCCTCGACTGCCTGAATCCCCTGCAGCTCTCAGCAAAGGGAATGGACGCTAGGACCATCAAAGAAAAATATGGAGATAAGTTTACCTTCTGGGGCGGGGGCGTTGATACACAGAAGACACTGCCCTTCGGAACACCGGAAGAAGTACGCAGAGAAGTGAGGGAGCGAATTGATATCCTCGGCAAAAATGGGGGGTATGTGTTTAATACCATACATAATATCGTAGCAAATGTTCCGCCGGAGAATCTGATTGCTATGTATGAGGAGGTTATTGGAAAGAAATTGTAGGTTTGCATATGAGAAGTTCCATATAAATTAATGGGCGAGGCTTCAGCGGTCAGGATGAACGGCGCTTTAAGTGCCGTTCATCCTGACCGTTGAAACCCCGCCTGGCTTTGCAGCTTCTTCGAAATAGGAAATCCTGTCATCCTTCAACTTTCCCATTAAGATCCAAGAACAATTCTACTGGCTGAGACTGAGTGGAAAATTGCATGGGTGACAACACGGCTGCATACGCACCAGCATTTGTTATAACTACAATATCACCACATTCTAAGTACGGCATTGTAATATCCTCTGCAATTACATCTGTCGCCGTACAAAGATTTCCAACCAAATCAACTTGTTCAGATGGTTTCTTTTGGCTCAATGCATTAAATTGAAAAGCGGCTGTGCTGGTGAATAGCGGCTCGCTTCCTTTCGGAGATTGATCCAATGAATAGTGTGCAACCAAACGGGCTAACGAGGGACGACTAAAGCCGTTCAGCGTATTTTTCAAAAGAATGTATGTTTTCCCATAGGACACTTTTCGGTCTGCTACTTTCGTTACATATACGCCCGCTTTTCCAGCAATATAGCGGCCTGTTTCAATAATAATCTTTGTATCGGGAAACGAATTGCGAAATGTGTCTAACGCAGTATTAACCGACTTACTTAGTTTGTCTATATCCAAAGGGACATCTTCAGCAGCGTAAGGAATGCCCATACCCGACCCCATATTAACAAACGAAAGTTGAGTGGAGTTAACATCTTGTATACGCTTTGCTACTTGGAGGACACTTTCATAATATGCCGCAAGAATATCAGCGTTCAATTCCTGACCGCGCAGATGTACATGAATACCCGCAATCTTAATATTAGAAAAATCATATTCTTTTATAAAAGCGATTGCCTGTTCTTCATCAATTCCAAATTTAGAAGATATCCCATTTCCCCCATAAAAAGAAAAACTCGGGTTGATTCGCAAACCAATTTCGGCTATGAAATTTATTCGTTCTGCTACCATCTGAATTCTTTTGATTTCGTCAATACTGTCTGCAATAAGGACCGAAGATTTGATTGCGGTCTCAATATCTTCCATTGATTTTCCCGGAGCAGAGTAATAGATATTTTCTTTTATCACACCAGCGGCAAGAGCTTTGCGGACTTCTCCTGCGCTTGCAGCATCTGCGCCAAATCCCTGCGAAAAAACACTTCGAAGGACATTTGCATTAGAATTACATTTAATGGAGTAAAGGAACAGGATATTAGGGAAATGCTCTTTTAAGTCTTGAGCTCGCGCGACAATTTGACTCTCATCATACAAATAAAAACTGTCATATCGTTTTGCCTGTTCTTTCACCACATCTTCATTATATGCCATAATTGGCCTCCATGTTAAACTTCCATAATAACCGGCAGCACCATGGGACTCCTCTTAATCTTCTTCCAAAGATAGTGATCCATCCCATCCCTGATCTCTGACTTTATATACCCCCAGTCTCTGCTCTTCCTGCCCTCGCATTTCTCGATGGCCTTCAGAGCGACTTTTCTCATCTCCCGAATTAATTCTTCTGATTCCCTGATATACACAAAGCCTCTGGATATGATATCCGGGCCTGCCAGGAGTCTGTTGGTTCCTTTTTCAAAGCTCATGGTTACGATAATGATCCCATCCTCGGACAGACTCTGCCGGTCACGGAGAACAATATTGCCCACATCGCCCACTCCAAGGCCGTCTACATAGATGCCCCCTGCCTGTACTTTTGAGGTAACTCTTCCCCTCTCCTGGGACAGTTCCAGAACATCTCCGGCATCCAGTACAAACACATGATCCTTTTCGATACCCAGGTCCTGCGCCACATTGGCCCCTGCAAGCAGATGCCTGTACTCACCGTGGACAGGAATTGCATACTGTGGTTTTAAGAGTGAATAGATAAGCTTTATCTCTTCCTGGCAGGCATGTCCTGAGACATGAGTGTCCTGGAATATAACATTTGCGCCTTTACGAGCCAGTTCATTTACTACTCTGGATACCGCTTTTTCATTGCCTGGTATAGGCGTAGAGCTGAAAATAATGACATCATTTGGCTTTATCACTACCTTTTTGTGTGTGGAATCTGCCATGCGGGAAAGTGCCGCCATTGCCTCTCCCTGGCTTCCGGTGGTGATAAACACCAGTTTCTCATCCGGATACCGGTTCATCTGCTCCACTTCTATCAGGGTGTTTTCAGGAACCGTTACATATCCAAGCTCCTCAGCAATCTTAATCACTGTCTCCATGCTCCGGCCCTGCAGGATAACTTTTCTTCCAAATTTATATGCCGTATTCATAATCTGCTGCACCCGGTCAACATTAGAAGCAAAGGTTGCCACAATAATTCGGTTTCCCTTATTCTCTGAGAACAGCATATCAAATGTTTTTGCCACCTTCGTTTCAGATGGGGTAAACCCGGGACGCATGGCATTTGTGCTGTCACACATCACTGCCAATACTCCTTTTTTGCCGAGGATACCCATACGCTGCAGATCAATAGCTTCCCCAAACAGGGGGGTATAATCCACCTTAAAGTCCCCGGTGTGGAATATCATACCCGCGGGCGTATAGATAGCCAGTGCTGCTGCGCCTGCTATACTGTGATTTGTCTTGACAAATTCTATGCGCATTTCCCCAAGATTCACACAGCCGCCCTGCTTCACCACCTTGCGCTTCGTCTTCTTCAGAAGCTTCGCTTCCTCCAGCTTATGCTCAATCAATCCCATAGTAAGCCTGGTGGCATAGACAGGTACGTTAATCTGCGGCAAAATATAAGGCAGAGCCCCTATATGGTCCTCGTGTCCGTGAGTAATAACAAAACCCTTCACTTTCTCCCGGTTCTGAACCAGATATGTCACATCCGGAATCACCTTGTCAATCCCCAGCATGTCATCATCCGGAAAAGAAATCCCGCAGTCTACCACAACGATGGTTTCCCCATATTCAATAGCCGTAATGTTCATGCCTATCTTATCCAGGCCTCCCAGGGGAATGATCTTTACCTCTTTGCTCATTTTCAATTGTTTTTCTTTTTGATTCAAATAATACCTCTTTTCTTTTTTGTTTTCCTTGCTCTGTCAGCCATTTTGACAGACTGCAATTATAGTTTCTTTTATTTAATATACTGTCTGCATTTCTTTTCATAAAACAGCCCTATCCGATTGGGAAAAATAGATATGACCACTTTTTAAAAGCCTGTGCAATGATCTCTCATAGCTGCACCACAATATCTTTTCTCTTTCTTCACGAACAAACAATTAGATATAGTATACACCTCTTTGCTAAAAGAAGCAAGTCCATCTGAGGTGCGTCTCTATGGGAGAGCTGAAATACAATTTTGCAGACTATATAAAAGGTGCTCCCTGCATGGGTACAAAGGAATCCCTTGGTTTTCAGATTTACAAAAAGGCTCCCGAGGAAATCCTCGGAAGCCTTGATTTTACGAATAATTAATAATTACTCAATAATCTGAGCAACACGTCCTGATCCTACAGTACGTCCGCCTTCACGGATAGCAAATGTAAGACCCTGATCCATAGCGATTGGGTGGATCAGTTCGATTGTCATCTCTACGTTATCGCCAGGCAT
>OLQH01000303.1_pt1 | contig 56688 bp, 49 predicted proteins | sample 1672671 | NCBI WGS metagenome assembly OLQH01 (sample SAMEA3136712, study PRJEB25190) | human gut metagenome
GACGGAAAGGGCGGGAGAGCCACGGGCTGGAGGAACAAAAGAAGGGCGTCCGCAGAAAGGCAGGTATGATGGCAGCCCTGATTTCAAACACACTATAGCACAATTCGTATAAAAAAAGAATAAGCGGTCAAAATATTAGCATGCAAAAATTATTTAAAGATTTTATCAAATGCGGCATCCTTGGCTGGTGCCTTGAAATTACATTTACTGCGCTTCATTCTCTCCAGCAGAGGAAGATGTCTCTCCAGGGGACTACTTCCTTGTGGATGTTCCCTATTTACGGGGCGGGCTGTCTGTTAAAGCCTGTATGCTCCCTGGTAAAGGGGTGTCATTGGCTGGTGCGGGGCTGTATTTATGCCCTCTGTATTTTTACAGCGGAATATGCTTCGGGATTTTTCCTTCAAAAGAAAGAATTATGTCCCTGGAATTACGGAAGGGCCCGCTGGAATATCGGCAGGGTGATCCGGCTTGATTATGCCCCTTGTTGGATTATTACCGGTCTTCTCATGGAACATGCAATAACGGACAGGAAATGATCCTGTCCGTCTGTAACAGTGCATAGCTTCTTTATATAGAAGAAACGGGCTGCGTATCTTCTTCGGCAAGCAGCTTATCCCGTTCCATCTTTTTCATGGTAAAACGGTAAGCGATATAAAGGAATATGCCTCCCAGGCACCATGCGCTGGCATTGGCGGCGCAGACTCCCTCGTAGCTGAGGAGCTCAGCCGCTACGATTGCCAGGGCTGCACGGCTCACCAGTTCCACGACTCCGCCCATCATCGGCATCAGGGCAAATCCACAGCTCTGCATGACATTCCTGTAAATAAAAATCATTCCCAGAGGAATAAAGAATGCCCCGCAGATGATGATGTAAGTGCGGGCATACCCAAGTACCTCCGAGCTGTCTCCGGTTACAAACAGCTGAATGATCAGCGGAAGCGCCAATACTACCACTGCGTAAATGATTACGCCGTAAATGGCGGACATCCAAAAGGCAATGCGGCTTCCTTTGCGAATCCGGTCCAGATCGTTGATTCCTCTGTTCTGTCCGCAGTAGGTAGCCATTGTCATACCCATGGCGGCGAATACCTGAGTTACCAGCTGTTCTACCTTGCAGGCGGCGGTATATGCGGCCACTACGGTGGAACCCAGCATATTCAGCGCCACCTGTACCATTATCGTGCCGATCGCCGTAATAGAGAACTGCAGCGCCATGGGAATTCCTATGGAAATCTGGTTGCGCACACACCAGAGATCCAGACGCAGATGCTCCCTACTCAGAGAAAGCATGGGAACCTTCTTTATCATATAGACCAAACACAAAAGCCCCGATATACCCTGTGAGGCAATCGTAGCTATCGCAGCGCCTGCCACGCCCATCTTAAAGCAGATAATCAGTATCAGGTCTCCCGCAATATTGATCCCCGCGGATAGTATAAGAAAGTACAGAGGGACCTTACTGTTCCCCACTGCCCGGAGTATACTGGAAAGGAGGTTATAAAGTACATTAAAGCCCATACCCCAGCAGATAATAAGAATATATGTTTTGGACATAGCCATGATATCCACGGGCGTTCTCATGACCCGCAGCAGCCAGTCCATGATCAGGACACTGCCCAGGGTCATGACCACGGTAACGATCAGGGAAAGCACTGCGGCGTTGCCCACACTTTTCTTCATTCCTTCCATATCCCCGGCCCCGAAACGCTGGGCCGTCAGAATCGTAAATCCGGTAGTCAGTCCCTGCAGGAAGCCAAGAATCAGAAACATGATAGTTCCTGTCGCTCCAACGGCGGCAAGTGCCTTTACTCCTACATACCTTCCCACAATAACAGTATCCACCAGGCTGTACAGCTGCTGGAATATATTTCCGATAATAATGGGAATTATAAATTTCGTAATCAGTTTAAGGGGGCTCCCCTTTGTCATATCAAGTTCCATTCCATCACTCTCCTTTTATTCCAGTCGGCATTTTTCAAAAAATAATTATATCTTCACAGAAAAAGATGCAGAAAAAATTTTTCCGCATCTTATCTTCCAATCCATTTCTATGAAAGGCGCTCCATTTTATCTCAAGCCCTCTTATACTCTGTCATTGTCAAAGTCACCGTCATCCGCGCCCTCTGCCCCAATATTGAGCATATTCATTGTGCGGCGGCGGATTCTCGCCTTTTCAGAAGCTTCCAATATGTAATTTTTAATAGCTTTTGCATTTTTTATGTGAGTCAGGTGCAGCTGCGGATCCGTTGTGTCACCGGTATAGCACTTCACTGTTCCTATGCCTGCAATACGTTCCATAAGGGACTGTATCAGTTCCACATCCTGAACCTTATACATATAACAGTCATTTTCCTTTTTGTTGAAGAAGCCTTCCGAAACTGTTATCATATCATCTTTAATTGTATATACCGTAAAGGTAAAGGGCAGGCCGAAAAACAGCCATCTTTTTCTCTCCGTAAACTGTACTTCCCCGCTCTTATTATCACTATCCATAGGTTACCTCTTTTCTTTTGCAGACTGCTTAACACCTTCGCGTAAATTATAATAGAAAATATAAAGATTTGCAAAGGTTTTCTTAAGCTGCCTTATAACCGTTTCGATTCAGTCGTTACTGTTCACTCCGTGACCAGTAACATGCAGTCTTCCTCTGATACCTGAATTACAGTCATTATTCCAGTATTTCAGCCACTTCCTCTACAGTGATTCCGCACATTTCCGCAATTTCCTCTTTTTTCTTTCCCTCGGCAGCAAGCTTCAGAACCCTTTTTGTTCTGAATATTCCTTCTTTAAGGCCTTCTTCCCGTTCCTTCACTTTTTCTTCCCATGCCTGCATATACCTCACTCCCATCTCTTCACTGGCTTTCAATTTACAGATATGCTCATGGATTCTCCGGAGGACCTCACTTCCTGACTTCCTGACGGTTTCCTCATCCGTTTTCTCCGCATATTCCAGAAACCATGCCAGTTCATCGCCAACTTCTTCCCGGTTCTTTCCCCTTGTATTCAGGAAAATACGCACTGCCCCATCCGGCAAAATACATGACAATTCCTCATCACATCTGGCCCGGAAGGTATACCTGTATTTCCCAAGGCCAAAAACATCATAAGGCGTTATAATTATAATATAAGAATCATTCAGCAAATTAAACCGGATGGAGCCCGGCTCCAGCAGGGAAGAATCCAGCATTCCCTGATAATATCTGCTTCTCTTGGGCAAATCATACTTCAACTGTTTCTGCATTTCCGAATTATAGATAATCCCATCCTCATCCATTGCATACACATCCATACGGATGGAACGCAACAGAGGACTGACCCGCAGTTCTTTCTCCGTTTCATTTTTGGTCAGGAAAGTGATTTCCTTTCCTAAAATAATCTGCAGGACACTCTTATGGAAATCCTTATCCTCCATAGCCGCATCAAACAAAAAACGATCCAAAAGAGTCAACTCGCTAAGGGGGAGCATTTTACTTTTTCTCTCCGTCATTCCTATTCTCCTTTATTTTATCATATTTCCGGTAATTCCTTCAACCATTACAGCCAGAAATCATCCATAAGCATCCCTCCTCTTTTGTTCACTATTTCAAATCGGAATCTGTCGGCAGACCTGCCATGATATCTATAGATAAATAAGATAAAACAATTATAATACAAGAACGAAATTTTGACAATACCAACAACGCTTTCCCATTATATAAAAATATATCAGTTCAGCCAATGGCCGAACTGATATCATATAGTTTTTACCCTGTCAGAATAATTCTCTTGTTTCCATCCCATGCCGGTAATTGGTAGGTGTCATACCCGTCTGCTTTTTAAAGGCGACGCAAAAATTATTTTCACTTTGGAAACCGCAGGAAAACGCAATTTCCTTAACCGTTTTATCCCCGGAACGCAGATAAAATCTGGCGCAGTCCAGACGCATGGACAAAAGGTACTGGTGGGGCGTGATCCCGTACTGCTTTTTAAAAAGACGGATGAAATGATAGGGGCTGACAGAAACGCAGCCTGCCAAATCCTCAATAGTAATTTCCTCCATGAAATGCTGGCGCATATAGGAAACAGCCTTGCCCAGTTCCCTGGTGAACCGGTCTTCCTGTGCGGCTTCGGAACCGGATACCGTCCTGGCTCCTGTCAGTCCGGACGGGAAGGTAAGAAGATCCGTCACAAAATATCCCAGCAGATTCTCGGCAATTCCCTGTTCGGAAGAAAGGGCTTCCAGCAGCATCCTGAATTTATGAAGGAATACATTAGCCTGGCTGTCCGTTAAGGTAAGCACCGTTCCGTACACTTCCGTAAGATACCGGAAATAAGCCCCTGCATTGATTCCGTCAAAATGGATCCAGTAAAATTCCATTTCACTGTCGGCCCCATACATATGCGGCGCATAGCAGTCCATCAAAACCAGCTGTTTCTCCCCTATTTTCTTACGGAAGGCCTTTTCTCCCAGAGATTCCGCATATCCCTGCCCCTTTACCACAAGCATCATCAGAAAGCTGTCATAGTTATTCCGCGCCACACAATATTCTTCATCGCAATAATAATGGCCGAGGCATACCGGATAAAGAAATGTTTTTTTGGCAAGAGGGCTGGGTGTATGAAAATAAGTTTCTGATAAAGGACCGGGTTCCTGGGTGTTTGGATTCATATAGCCTCCGTCCCGGCTGGCTGCAGCCCGTATTCGTACCTTTACGTAAGCCCACAGACACAGCGCAATTTTTATATACATCATATCAATTATTTAAAATGTAAGTCAACTGAAACTATGGTAAAATCGGATTATAAAATATATTATGCTCCGGTTCCCGTCTCTATTGTGCGGGTGCGTTCTTCTCTCCTGCACAAGGAAGACGCATGCCGGAACGTAATCACAGGAGGATTGCCATGGAATACCTGATATCGGACAAGGATAAACAGATTTTAAGAGAAACCGCAAAAAAGCAGCTGGAGCTGGCAAATATGGAATCCAACAAAGCCAGAATACAGGAATGGTACAGGCATAATGCCCTGCAGGGAGAAAAGCCTATGATTCACCTGGAAATGGGCACCTTTTCCCAGGAAATCATTCCTCCGCTCCTGAAATGTGAAGGAGCTTTTGCAAAGCAGGTGGAAACCGCTTTGTACAGTAACTTTCTGAATCAGGAATTGTTTGATGATGACAGAGTGACACCGGATTATTTCCCGATGGAATATGACACTTTTTTTGAATTGTTCGGCATACAGATTCATGTTGACCATACGCAGGATGCCAGCGGTAAGGAAAGCCTGGGTCATCATTTTGAATCCATTATTGAAGATCTGGAAGACGATTATGAAAAGCTGAAACCCAGCCGTTATGGAGTGAACCTGGAAACGACTGAACAGAAAAGAGCGGCTGTGGAAGAAGCAATAGGTGACATTCTTCCAGTAAAAATGCAGATGTCCTGTCTCTACAGCGTTCCCACTCAAATGCTGGTGCATTTTATGAGTATGGAAAACATGATGTTTGCCATGTACGATTATCCGGATTTATTCAAAGAAATGATGGGGCGCATTGCGGACGACACGCTTGCCTATTATAAAATGCTGGAAGAGAAACGCCTGATCCTTCCCACCACCACCTTCGAAGGCGTGGGCCAGGGATCCTGGAGCTTCACCACGGAGCTTCCCGGCTGGGATGAGTGGGAAAAACGCCCGTTCACAACGAAGGATGTCTGGGGTTTTATGGATTCCCAGGAAACCGTGGGGATTTCGCCTGATATGTATGAGGAATTCATCTTCCCCTGCTATGAAAAAATCGCCTCTTCCTATGGCCTTCTTTCCTATGGCTGCTGCGAACCGGTAGATCCCATATGGGACAAATGCTTAAGCAGGCTTGCCAATCTGAGAAAGGTGTCCATTTCTCCCTGGTGTAATGAAGAATTTATGGGAGAAAGGCTGCGGGGCTCCAAGGTGATATACCACAGAAAACCCAGCCCGAATTTCCTCGGTGTAGATCCTGTTCTGGATGAAGACGCTTTCCGCGCCCATATCCGGAAAAGCCTTATGGCAGCAAGAGGCTGCAAAATGGAAATCACTCAAAGGGATGTGTATACCATTCACAACAACATTCCTAAGGCCAGACGTTACGTCGCGCTCATACGGGAAGAAATTGAAAATAATTGGAAGGGCTGAGTCAAATGCCCCGCGGAAAATTAACTTCTCCGCGGGGCATTTTTTATGGGTAACTCAGCTGCATTCGAAATACATATGCTGCATATACAGATCATTAAAAGCTTTATCTGAAGAAAGACCTATCTCGGAAGAAATCTTCACAATATCCTCGGCCAGATCCATAGCGTTCTCTTCCCTTCCATAGCGGACGGCACCCTCCAGGGCTCCGTTTCCAATCACCCGGATCTTATCTGCGAAGACTTCCGGTATCAGGCCGATGCCCACTGCCTTTTCAACATCCATCCGGTAGCCGAAGCCTCCTGCCAGATATACCTTATCCACATCCTCCGGGCTTATTTCATAACGCAGAAGCAGCGTTTCCAGCCCGGCCCGGACTGCGGATTTGGCAAGCTGAAGTTCGCGGATATCCTTCTGGTAAAAGCAAATCGGCTCTCCGTCCCTGCCTTTTGCCAGTTCAAAGCCGTCCTCCTCATAATCCTCCTCCAGCAAACCCGTTTCATCCACCAGGCCCGCCTGCAGCAGTTCATAAAGAGTCTCAATCGCTCCCGTACCGCAGATACCGGAAGGCGGCTCATTCTGAATGGTCCTTACCTGCGTCCTGCCGTCTTCCAGCTTCACATTACATATCGCTCCCGGTATACTGCCGGAGCCATGTACGATATTTCCTCCTTCAAAGGCCGGCCCTGCTGCCGTGGAGGTAACAAGAATACGTTCCCGGTTTCCGATTCCCATTTCCCCGTTGGTTCCCAGATCAATCAGCATACTTACCTTTTCCGATTCCGCCAGCCCGCAGGAAAGGATATCCGAAACGATATCCGCCCCTACAAAAGTGGAAATACCGGGAAGAATCCAAACCTTTGTCCGGTACAATCGTGCCGTGCATAACTGTGCCGTGCGAAACGGTTCCGTCATATTCTCTCCCAGGATCTCTCCCAGCGTGCTTTCAATCCTCTGAATCTGATGAGGAATAAAAGGGTAAACGCCTAATGTGTCACAGGGATATCCCATCAGCAGATGAATCATTGTGGTATTTCCTGCAATTACCACTTTTTCCGGTACAATTTCTCCTCCCCGGGTAAGCTTTTCCAGGCCGGTAAAAAGGTCCTGCCGGATGCTTTCCTGCAGTTCTTCTTTTTTGCCTTCCACGGAGGCCTGGATTCTGCTGATCACATCCGCTCCATATCTTCTCTGCCTGTTTATGCACAGGTAACTGTCTATTTCCGCACCGGAATCCATATCGACGAGCTCCATGGCTATGGTTGTTGTTCCGATATCTATTCCCACCATGACCGGGCCGGAACCGTCAGCTTCCGTTCCATCCGTTTTCCTGTGGGATATGGTGCCGATTATTTCCATTTTCTTCTCGGCTTCTTCCTCTGTTACCACCGTCATATCTCCGATCGGATAACAGGTACAGGCCAGACGGTATCCCTGACTCAGCTGCTGCGGAGTGAAGATTCTTTCATCCGAAGGGGTAACCGCTGCCTCTCCCTCCGCCACCCTGATCCGGCATTTCCCACAGGATCCTCTCCCGGCACAGACCGCGGGCACATAAATCCCCTGCTCCCTGAGAATTTCCAGCACGGTCTTTTCGTCTCTGCTTATTAGGATATGGGATTCCCCGTTTGTCCTTACCTCCAGCCTGATCGGGGCCACATGCCTCATTTTGCAGTCTTTGTTGGGGCACTCCCTACAGTTATGATCCATATGGTATTCCGTGCTGTTTTCCTTCAGCAGATAAATCTGGCAGGTTGATTTTACGGGAGAAAGCATAAAGCTGCCTGTGATATCCATACCCAGAAGCGGCCCTGCATCCGTTGCCTCATAGGCGGCCTTCTGCGCTTCCATCCCTATCCCGGTCGGCGCTTCCAGCCGTCTGGATATCCCCAGCTGCTTCTCCTCGCAGATACTTCTAACAAGCGGCTGCAGGCTCTCTGAGGCCTGCATGAGATAATCATCTGCGAAAGCATCCGCCAGCATTCCCTCCAGGTATCTGCCCTCTCCGAAAAGTGCTGTGGACCATTCACTTATTCTTTTTCCAACTGTTACAATCAAAAAAAGCGCCCGGGTACCTTCCGGCGCCGCAGGGCTCGCCGCTTCCTTCGGTATTTTCCCGAACTCCAGCACTGCCGCAGGCTCCATTCTTTCATAAGCCTCCTGCGTCATCCTTTCATATTCCTCAAGCACTTCTTCATATATGGGAGAATCCTCATAGCAATCAATCAGGTGAAGGATATTCTCCCTGCTGAACTGTACCGCAAAATCTGTAACTTTCATATCTCTTCCCATCCGCCCGCTTGAACAGGCCGCTCTTTCTTTCTCCTTAAGCTTATGTCAATTGGGAAAAACTTAAGAATGTAGGTATTTATTTTAGGTTTATGGAATTTCTTTGTATCACGTGGTATACTCAAACCAGCAGCAAAATAATCCGTTACAAAGGAGATGGCAATATGTCTCAGTCCTTATATTCCGTAGTTGATAAAGATACCCTTCATAATATAGTAGAAGCCTTTTACGGCTGCATCAAGCTCCCTATTCAGGTCATTGATGAAGACGGCAATTTTCTGGAAAGCTTTGGAGACACGGGCAAGTTCTGCTCCTTTTTCCAAAAACATCTTCCTCCGGAAGACACCTGCCAGAAAATGCATGTGGGCGCGAGCAAAAGGGCGATTTCCCTGGGAGAACCCTATATTTTTTCCTGCCATGCCCATTTAAACCACATCGTATATCCCCTGATTTGTAAGGATAAATTCCTGGGTTCCATCCTGCTCGGTCCTTTCCTTATGGACGAGCCGGACTCCACGCTCATTTCCGATATTTCCAAGAAATATCATCTCAATATTGACGATACACTCCGGCTGTTTGAAGAATCCGGATCCATTGCGCTTGTCTCTCCGGAAATGGTCAACCACATCAATAAACTGCTGTTTTTTCTCTTCTGCAACTTGATTGATGAAAGCAAGGAACAGCTCAAGCTGAATAACCGGATACTGTCCCAGCAGTCCAAAATAAGTGAAGCAATCCAGCGGTATAAAAATATGGACACGACGGTCCTGGATTATCCTTACGAAAAAGAACGGGAACTGATCACCAAGGTTAAAACCGGCAACCTTCCCCAGGCAAGGGCTATCCTGAACGATCTCCTGGGCTATGTATTATTTTCCGAAGGGAACAGCCTGGATTATATCAAGGCACGGGCCATTGAATTATGCTCCCTGCTCTCCCGTGTGGCAATAGAAGGCGGGGCGCCCACAGACAATATTCTGAAGCTGAACAATTCTTTTCTGAAAAGCCTTCAGCAGATAGACACGCTGGACCTGCTGTGCGCAAAGCTTCAGGAAATCGTGGAAGCCTTCACGGACAGTCTGTTTGATTATTCCCTGAACAAAAACCGGGAGACTATCAAAAAAGCCATGAACTACATTTCCACGAACTTCAATCATTCCATCACCCTGGAAGAAGTGGCGGATGCCGTTCATCTGCATCCGGCTTATTTCTCTTCCATCTTCAAACAATGCAGCGGTTCCTCCTTCAAGGAATACCTGAATATGGTCCGGGTGGAGGAAAGCAAACGGCTGCTCAGCAACACGGAATACAGCATTATTGACATTGCAGTCGCCTGTGGTTTTGATGACCAGAGCTATTTTTCAAAGGTATTTAAAAAATATACGGGAATGTCCCCCAAACAGTACCGCTGACTGTATCCCGGGGGACTTCCCGTCTCCTTCAAGCCGCTGCTTAATGGGTCAGCACCGCATTTCTGGCAACCTCAGCCGCCGTAGCTGCATCCGGTGTATAATAATCGGCTCCTATCTTCTTGGCAAAGCTGTCGTTTACCGGAGCGCCGCCTACCATAACAATGTACTTGTCCCGGAGGCCTCTTTCAGTTAATTTATCAATACATTCCTGCATATTGGGCATTGTGGTTGTCAGAAGCGCCGACATACAGATGACATCCGCATGTGCCTCTTCCGCTTTGCTGATAAAGGTTTCCGCATCCACGTCAACACCTGCGTCAATCACCTCAAATCCTGCACCCTTCAGCATCATAGCCACCAGGTTCTTGCCGATATCATGAAGATCGCCTTTTACGGTACCGATGACAGCCTTTCCTACCGGCTCATTTCCCACTTCCACCAGCTTGGGCTCCAGAATTCCCAGCCCTGCATTCATGGCTCTCGCAGCTACAAGAACCTCAGGTACGAATACTTCGTTGTTCTTAAATTTTGTTCCGACAATCATCATGCCTGACAGCAGTCCTTCATTGAGAATCTCTTTGGGATCCTGTCCTTCATCCAATGCCTGCTGCACCAGCTCCTTTACAATTTTAGCCTTTCCTTTTTGCAGCATTGCAGAGATTTCTGTGATTTCCACCATTTTTTTATCCTCCTCCAAAACTAATTGTTCCGTCCCTTTTGGTTTTTTACGGTTGATCTCATACTATACTTTTTTGAGTCCATCAATTAGGAAAAATTATGGATAGTATGTATTTTTTTAAGGTAACTGTCTCATATTTTATCCTTCAGTGAAATCACAAACCTCATCCCCGCCGGCTGCTCCATTGGCTGAAACGAATAGGGAAGCTCCATCTCCTTTAACAGTGTGTCAACAATATATAACCCCAGCCCATTTCCGCCGCCTTCCCGGTTACGGGCATAATCAGGCCGGTAAAAAGGTTCAAAGACATGCGGTAAGGCCTCTGCCGGAATCGGCATGCATTCATTTTCTATAATCAGATCCGATTTTCTGAAGCAGAGCGAAATTGTGCCGCCCTCTTTCGTATAAGCGACGGCATTGGCGAGAATATTGGATACCGCTTTGCCGAACATCCGCTGCGGCAGAACGGCGCAAAAGCCAGCCGATAAATCCAGCCTGAAAATAAGTCCGCGGGCCTTTGCAATCTGTTCGTACGGCTCACAAAGCGGGAGCAGGAATAAGGATAAATCGGTTTCTGCCAAAGCTTCACTTTTCATCGGGCTTCCCAGCTTTGAGGTTTCCAGGATCTCCCGTACCATATCCGACAGCTGCTCCGTCATTTCCTTGCATTCCGGCAGATACGTCTCATAATCTCTGTATTTTCCTATGCCCAGAATCATATTTTCCAGCACGGCATTCAGGGCTGTCAATGGGGTTTTGAGCTCATGTGAAGCCGCCCGCAGGAATTCAACCCTGGAGCGTTCCGCCTCCTGAACCCGTTGTTTTTCCATTTCAAGACTTTCGATGGCTGTCAGCAGATTTTGATATAAATCGTTGATATTATCTGCAAGCACGCCGATTTCATCCTGCGCATGGATTTCGCAGACCGCAGTTTTGTCCATCCTCGCCATCCGTTCGGTGACTGCCGAAATATGTTTGACAGGAACCGTGATCTGTTTCGAAAACAGAATGGAACACAGAATGGAAACCAGGATACAGCAGCCGAGTGAGATCGGCAGAACCTTTAAAATCATCTGCTTTATATACGGCGTCAGGTTAATGGAACCGGTGAGCATTGTTTCTGCATGGCTTGTATCCGCCGACAGTTCCAGCGGTACCTGCGGGGTAAGAAAATACAGCAGCGCATGGGCCATGAATACAATAAACAGCAGAAGCCCCAGAGTATAAAAAAATGTTTTTGGATAAAGCTTCAGCTTTTTCATTTTCTCTCCTCATATTTATAGCCGATTCCTTTTACCGTAATGATGCGGTCGAACCTGCATTTTTTGCGCAGATTTTTAACATAGGTGTCAATCGTCCGGTCAATAATCGGATTATCATCGCCCCACAGCTCATCGAGAATTTGATTTCTGGTAAGAACCAGGCCTTTATGCTCCACAAACAGCCGCAGCAGATCGATCTCCCTTGGCGTCAATTCAATTTTCCCATCCCTGTCCCAGGCCGAATATCCGGAAAAGTCCACTGTGACCTCCCCAAACGTCATCGTATCCGGGATCACGCCTTGCCCGCTTCGTCTGAGCAGCGCCGTGATCCTTTTTCCCAGCAATACCATGGAAAAGGGCTTGGTAATGTAATCATCCGCCTGCTCGTCAAAGCTTTGCACCTGGGTGTATTCCTCTTCAATCGCGGTGAGCATAAGGACTGGGAGAAGGCTTGTCCGCCGGATTTCATGTAATACGGCAAGCCCCGTTATTTTGGGAAGCATGATATCTAAAACAGCAAGGTCTATCTTTTTTTCCCTGAAGATTTGTATCGCCTCTGCTCCATCGTAAGCCGGAATCGTCTCATGACCTGCGGATTTCAGATACTCGCAGATGGCCTCGTTTGTTTTTTTATCGTCTTCGACGATCAATAGTGCCGCTATAGGAACACCTCCTGTCCTGTAACATCCACGCTCAGGCAAGGGTCTGCTCTCTGCAGGCTGCCGTCCTTCAGCTTCCATACGATATCCGCCTGCTTTGCCAGTTCCCTGGAATGAGTCACGACAATTACACATCTGTCAAATTCATGGGCGCTTTCCATTAAAATACCTGTTATTTCGGCCGCCGTATCCTCATCCAGATTGCCGGTGGGTTCATCAGCCAGGATAAAAGGAGTACCGGAGGCCAGTGTACGAGCGATAGCCACCCGCTGCTGCTGCCCGCCGGAGAGCTTCAGCACACTGCGCCCTGCTTCCTCAGCGGACAGCCCCAGTCTCTTCAGAACCGGCAGGGCATCCTGTCTGGCGGTCAATTTCACGTTCTCCACAGGAGTCAGGTAATCGATCAGGTTATAGCTCTGAAAAATCAGAGAAACATGCTGCCGCCGGTGATATTCCAGTCCATGCCCCGCGATATCTTCTCCATCGAACAGGATTTTCCCTTTTGTCGGGGAAACCAGCCCGCCCAGCAGGGACAGAAGCGTTGTTTTGCCTGAACCGGACGGCCCGAGGATCGCGTGCAGCTTTCCCGTTTCAAAGACAGCGTTTATACCTGACAAAATCATATTTTCCTTCGTGTAGGAATAAAAAACATTCCTGGTTTCTAAAACAGACATTTGATGTTTCTCCTTTCTTCAGCTCATTTTCGCCAGGATTTCCCCCGGCTTCAGCCGCATGACCGCCGCCGAGGATACCCCCACGGAAAAAGTGATTATGGCGAAACCTATGAGATAAAGCTTCACCATGCTGTCAAGACCGACAGACACACTGAGCGGTTCCGAGAAATCCTTGCTATGTATCGGCTCCCCACCGTTTCCATTGTCGTTAATCACAACATTCCGGTCATCCTTCATAGAAATCTGCACCCCATTTTCCTTCTGGTCTTCAGCCGGATCCTGTATGGCCTGTTCCCGGGTATACTGCAGCCGCAGCAGGCTGCTGCCGATCCTGCCTGCGATGAGGCTGCCTGAAAAAAAGGACAATCCGAATGCAACAGCTGCAATTAAGATCACTTCCGTCAGATATTGGCCGATGATAGATGCTTTCCTGAAGCCTATGGAAAGCAGTATTCCTGTTTCGTGTATCCTGCTTTTCGCCCACATGGTCAGGATAAGGGACAGTACGACGGCGCTGACCAACACGATCAGGAGAAGGAAGGAGGTGATCAGTGTTTGGGATTTTTCAAGCGGGGCTGCCGCTGCCAGGTAGGTTTTATTGTCAGTCTCTACCTTGTAGGCCCGCCAGTCTATGGCGTCGTTCTCTTTTAGCTGTGATACGATACCGTCAAGCTGCGCCGGATCATTGACCTCAAATATGACGCTTTGAAAGCCTGGCAGAGAATGCGGCAGCCGATCCTGACAGGCCTGAATGCCTGTAAAAATTTGATTTTCCAGTTTATCAAAGGAATTTACGTTGACATACGCCTGTACCTGCTTCACCACTTCAAATAATCCAATAATTTTAAGCTCTGTTCTACCGCCGTCCTCCTTGGTCAATGATAAGCTGTCTCCGATACCCAGGCCGTTTTTTTCAGCCAAATCCCTGCTGATGACCGCTACCTGTCCGCCTCCTGCAGGCACATGGCTGCCCTCAATGAGCTTCAGCGTCCCGCTGCGGAAGAAGCTGTTGTTTTCGGTACCAGTCACAAACCGGCTGTACACCATATCCCTGTATTTATCCTTGACGGGAACGGTGCCGGGAATCACTTCGAGATTCGTGGAAACAAGGCTTTGCGCCATACCATCATAGCTCTTAATCCCATCCATTTCCATCACCTTATCTATTATCTCCTGTGTAACAGGACGTTCGGTATAAATTGAAAAATTGCCCTCATCGTCTGTTAATCGCTTATAGTACGGATTGCTTTCCGAGTAATCGGGTACTATTTCGAATTCACCACCCAATGTGTAACGCAAATTATCCTGCGCAATCTGCGCCGCCTTCTCAATGGAAAGCCCCGTCAGCACAAAAGTTGCCATTACCAGGAAAATGATGAACAGCAGGATACTTTTCCCTCTTTTTTTGGTGACGTATAAAAACGCCCGTTTGAGAAAACCCATAAAGAACACCTCCATATTTATTGTATGGACAGGATACCATACCAATATGGAGGCTATATGAAATGGATATGGAATAACAAAGATTTAAATTACAAAATCCTCCGAATGAAAATTACTATAATATCTTCCTTTGACAGCCGTGAATTTCAAGACACAATAATCAGGATCTGTTACACCTTCCTTGTAATACATGGTATCGCCTTCCTGCCACAGCATTTCCTTAGCTTCGCTTGTTTCCAGCACTTCTACATTTCCCGCCAGACATACCCCGCGGAAGAAACGGGTATCTACAAAATAAATGCTGGCTTTTGGATTTTCCCTGTAAATTTTCACTTTGTTTGAAGAGGTATTTGTATGAAACCAAAACACCTGGATTCCTTCCCGCACCCTCGGCTTCAGCATCGCCTTTGTGACCGGAAAACCCTCATCGTCAATATAACTCATAAAAACCGTGCCGCATTTATCCGCCATATTTCCTATCGTCTGCTCCGGATTTTTCATCATGATAAAAACCTCCTGTTTTTGTTTTTATTCTAACAGGAGGGGATTTGTTTGTACATTACACACTTTTTTGTGTGCACCTATATCAATCCCTTGTTTTTCAGGAATTCCTCCCTGCCATCCTCCTTCATCAGTTCAATTCCAATTTCCTGCATGGCAGCAATGATGTTTAACATTCGTTCCCCTTTCTCTGTGAGTGAATATTTCACTTTAAGGGGATAGCCCTCATACTGTTCTTTCTGCACCATTCCGAAATTCTGCAGCTCTCCAAGCTGCTGCAGCAGCATTTTCTGTCCGATTCCGACGATATCATTCTGAAGGGCCGACGGGGACGCCGCCCCTTTTCCCAACTGCCACAGAATAATGGGCTTCCATTTCCCGCGAATGATATCATGCGTCAATTCCAACGGACAGGTATAACTATTCCGCATTTTCATGTTAACTGCCTCCATTTAATAAAATAATATCCCAGCCTTTTAAATTTGACAATAGCGCGTCAAGATCTTTCCTTTAACATTGCTCCAAAGCATTCCTTTCTATACCAGTTACATTCATATATCATTACTGATTAATTTATTTGAATACCATTTTTTACCTGCAAAATAGACGAGCCCTGCAATCGCAGGCAAAACCGGAGAAATTGCCTGGCCTATGTAAATTCCTGTGAATCCTATTTGAAGGGGGAATGCCAGAAGCCAGCAGACAGGCAGCCGCACCACCACCGCATCCAAAAGAGCATTGCACATGGCGATATTCGCAGCTCCTGCCCCAATCGCAAAGGAATCGAACGTGTACATGACCGCATATACCAGGCTGTTAACGCTGCAGCAGATACGGAGATACATGACCCCTTCCCTGATAACCTCTGTCCCGGCCGGATCAAAAAGCAGGATAAGGTTTTCCGAAAAAATCTGTACCAATACAACTGCGATAACGGTAACACAAACATTAATCAGCAGGCCGATCTGTGTTGTCTTTTTCACTCTTTCTATATTTTGTGCGCCCATATTCTGCCCCACCATAGTGGTTACGGCCTGCCCAACAGCCCAGCACGGCATCCCCGCAAAGGTATTTATTTTCAGTCCAATACCGGAGGCCGCCGCCACCGAAACGCCAAAGGTATTCAGCATACCGGTGATAATCAGATAAGAAATGTTCACAACTGCCATTTGAACAGCGGTCGGCAAACCAACTTTTAAAATGATGAGCAGCTTATCTTTACGTATGACAAAGCTTTTCCGCTTAAAATCAAATAGAAACCTTTTCCGCTTTAAATGCACCACAGAAATAATGAGAGAGACACCCTGCGAAAAAATAGTTGCATAAGCCGCCCCCTTTGTTCCCATACCCAGAGGCCCGACCAAAAGCAAATCCAAAACAATATTGACAAGCGCTGCTGCCGCCACAAAAAAGAGCGGGCTTTGGGAATCCCCGAGACCTTTCATCAGTGAACAAACGGCGTTATAGCCAAAAACAAATATGGTTCCCATACAGATGATTTCCATATAGCTGCAGGCATCTTTCATCGCCTCCGCAGGCACATGAAGGAGTGAAAAAAGAGGGGCGTACAGAAGCAGCCCGGCAGCCGTAACAAGGATTGCTGCAAGAAAGGACAGGCTGAATAAGGTACCTATCGTCTCTTTCTGCCCCTGTTCATCTTCCGCTCCCTTATATTGAGCTGCCAGAACCGTTCCGCCCATTGTCACGCCTATACAAATCGAATTGATGATAAAGCCGATCATGGAGGCATTACTGATAGCGGCAAGACCGTTTTTTCCTACAATACGCCCCACTACCAGCATATCGATAATGCTATATAATGACTGAAGCAGGTTTGCTCCAAATAAGGGAAGCGCAAAACGTATCAGCTTTTGGGGAACACTTCCCACCGTTAAATTCTGTTCTTTATTTTCCATTTTTATTTTTCCTTTCAAAATAAGAAAGCAGAGGCTCACACACCCACAGGGGAGGCCTCTGCTTTTCCATACACAATTCTGATAATACTTGTGATGAATAGACAGCAAAAGGCCATAGACAAAACATTGTCTATGGCCGCATATCCAATCTTTGAATTCATTCGAAGGGCAATACAACAAAGGCTCTTAAATCAGAAACTTCTGATCTGAATAGCCCTGCCGCTCAAATAATCCTGTTTATCTGATTGGGCTCCACACAATGTTCTGTCTTACATGCTTGTGCAGAGCTGAGATCAATACAAAACCTTCCGAATAACATTGTGTTCACCCTCTCCTGTTTGATGTCTACATTATAGGCATTTCGTTTACCACTGTCAATAGGGCAGCCGCATGCCTGTCCTGTCTCTGCATGCCAGTCGCCGCCTGTCCGGCAGAAATGGGACACATGAGTGCTTTCCTTTCAGGTATGGAATTCAGTCCTCTCCGTGATATAAAAACCAGTCGTAATCTGCATAATTAGTAGTTTCTTTTCCGTTGGAGCTGGCATACATTCCAATATATGTACCGGTAAATCCTTCGTTTGTATTGGAGGAAAGAAGACTTCCTTTTACCGGCTTTCCTATGGGGCGCCTCTCTGTTTCCTGAAAACCATAGTAAAAACGGTAGTCTGTTTCACTGCCTTGAATGGACAGATATATTCTTCCGTCCTCTTCAAGCTCTTTTTCATCAAGCAGTGTACGGATTCCGGATTCTGTCTGGTATAACCGCAGTAAATTGGAATTGTTTATACGGGTTTTTACAAGGGCATAATGGAATCTGTCATCCTGCACCGCCGCAATTCCCGCCTCTTCACCTTCCCCCTGAAGGGTATTACAAGGCTCAAATTCCATTGCTGTCAGTGCCTGGAACACTTTATGCTGCTGTCTTCTGCCTATGAATGCAGGCGTACAGATACTGTGAAGTACCTCTTTTTTCAGTAACAGCCTTAAAAAGCCTTTTCTGGCCTCTAAAGAAAAGAAGGGCTCCTTACAGGGATGGATGGTATTCCACATAAGGCCTAAAGCGGAAGACTCAAAATTATCACAGGGGATCGGCAGCGGGTAGATTACTTCTTCCAGATCAGGCACTCTTTCCGTACTGTTTACCAGTCCATTCTCTGTATCCAAAAGCGGCCAGCCATCTTCCTCCCAGTGGAAGGGAACGAGGAAGGTCTCTCTCCCCAGATTAAAATGAAAGCCTTCATAGGGGCGGATTCCTAACAGTACCATCCACCACTCTCCCTTTTGTGTCTGCACGATATCCGCATGGCCTACCACAGCGATTTCACTCATTAAGGATACATGACGATGGGAAACAATGGGATTGCGGGGACAGATCTCATAATCGCCGTCAATATTCCTGCATCTTGCCATCATTACACTGTGATTGGTAAAAGTACCTCCTTCCGCAACCAGCAGATAATACCAGCCGTCTTTCTTATAAATATGGGGCGCTTCAATCCACATGCTTCTTGTCTTGCTGCCATCCCAGATAATACTTCGTTTACCTTTAAACTGAAAGGTTTCCGGTTCCAGTTCATTTAAGTAGATTCCGTGATGGCCTTCGTAAAGAGGCTCCTCACAAATGAAATTCCCTGCGTACCATATCCTCCCGTCATCATCAAAAAACAGGCTGGAATCAATCCCGTCCGCACCTTCTATAAATATTGGATCGCTCCATGGCCCTGCCGGATCCTTCGCAGTTACGATATAATTATCTCTGCGCGCCTCACGGCCCTCGGAAACAAAGGTATTGATAACATAAAATGTCCCTTCATGATATCGTATCGCAGGAGCCCAGAGTCCCAGAGATGTTTCACAGTTTTTGTAATCCAGCTGCTCCGGACGGTGAATCGCATGCCCTATCTGTTCCCAATGTACCAGATCTCTGCTGTGAAATACCGGCAGCCCCGGGAAATATACAAAGGAGGAGGTCACCATATAGTAGTCTTCTCCAACGCGGCAAATGGACGGATCCGGATAAAAGCCGGATAGAATCGGATTCTTGAATGTCTTTGTGTTTTTCATTGTCTGTTCCCCTCTCTGCTTTTCATGGACTTTTTACTGCTTATTCCCCATCCCGGACGGAGTGCCGGGATGGCGGTATCTGTAATTATCTTAGCGTCCTCAATATCTCCGTGCCAGTCAGAAAGTGCGGACTTTTTATCAAAAATGGCGGGGTTTTTAATACAAGGTTTTTAATACAAATTTCAAAAAAAAAATTGAAACCATATTTTCAATGTGCTATAATGTCACAAACAGTAAGCAGCTGTAAAAATTGGAGAAATTATGGGATTGTTTAGTAAGCATTGCGGCAACGCTATATTTTTAAATCCATATGGTACATCAGAATATAGGTCGAAGGGAAAATTATTTATTTTCTCTTCGATTTTCTAAAATTAACGCCTGTCAACCCGGGCGTTATTGTTTGCCCAAAAGTATCCCTTTTCTCCACGTTTTCACAGAAAGGAGACCCAATTATCATGAGACATTTAATGAATCCCCTGGACTTTTCCGTAGAGGAACTGGACAGGCTTTTTGAGACAGCCAGGGATATCGAAGGCAACATGCCCAAATATGCCCATGCCTGTGAAGGTAAAAAGCTGGCCACCTGCTTTTACGAACCCAGCACCCGGACCAGGCTCAGCTTTGAAGCCGCCATGCTGAATCTCGGAGGCAGTGTACTGGGCTTTTCCGACGCCGCCAGTTCCTCCGCCTCCAAAGGGGAAAGCGTAGCCGATACCATCCGGATCATTTCCTGCTATGCGGATATCTGTGCCATGCGTCATCCCAAGGAAGGAGCTCCTATGGTAGCCGCATCCGTATCCGGTATTCCGGTTATCAATGCCGGTGACGGCGGTCATCAGCATCCCACCCAGACACTGACGGATTTAATGACTATCCGTACCCTGAAGGGACGTCTGGATCGTCTTACCATCGGTCTTTGCGGTGACCTTAAGTTCGGCCGTACCGTGCACTCCCTGATCAACGCCCTTGTCCGTTATGATAATGTACGCTTCATCTTCATCTCTCCTGATGAGCTCCGGGTTCCTGATTATATCACTGAAATGCTGAAAGATAAGGACATCCCCTATGAAGAGGTTATGCAGCTTGAAGAAATCATGCCCCGGCTGGATATCCTTTACATGACCAGAGTACAAAAGGAGCGTTTCTTCAATGAAGAGGATTATGTACGTCTGAAAGACTACTACATTCTGGATAAAGCCAAACTGAATCTCGCTCCCAAGGATATGCTGGTACTCCATCCCCTTCCCAGGGTAAATGAAATTTCCGTTGATGTGGATGATGACCCAAGAGCTGTATACTTTAAGCAGGCTCAGTATGGGGTTTATGTGCGTATGGCTTTGATACTTACGCTTCTGGGAATTACGGTTGACTCATAATGCGGTATCTTTATTTGCTAAAAGCCCTCTTATCGGGCAGAAAGGTATATATATGTTAAATGTAGGAAAAATCGAAGAAGGGTTCGTACTAGACCATATAAAGGCGGGAACAAGCCTGTCCATATACCGCCATCTGCAGCTGGACAAGCTGGATTGCACAGTGGCAATCATAAAAAACGCCAGAAGCAATAAAATGGGAAAGAAGGATATCCTGAAGGTGGAATGTGATGTGGATATGATGGATCTGGATGTACTGGCATTCATCGATCACAATATCACTGTTAATATTATTAAGAACGGGGAAATTGTTGAAAAGAAAGAACTCATTCTTCCTAAAGAAATCAAAAATGTCATCCATTGTAAAAATCCCCGCTGCATAACATCTATTGAGCAGGGCCTGCCTCATATCTTTGTTCTTTCAGATGAAAAGAAAGAGATTTATCGGTGTAAGTACTGCGAAGAGAAATTCGACAGGCGTTCCTTGTAAAGAATGGAATTATTAATAAAAACGGGGATGAAAATCCCCGTTTTTTATTGCTCTCTGTTTCAGTATTTGCCAGGGCTGCTTACGTAACCCCGGTAAACTGCCCTGCCACATCTGCCTCACCCCGGACAGGCTCTTTCCAGCCTTTCATTTTCTTCCTCCACCAGCTTTTTATCCAGTCTCTGAAACAGCACCTGAATTTCGGGAAGCCGGTACCCTGGTTCCACCTGCTGTCTTTTCCATTCAGGCGACAGCTGCAGCCAGCCGCATACCCTTTCGGAAGAAAAAGGAAGAAAAGGATACAGCAGCACTGCCAGTCCTGCGATCAGCTGGACACAATTATACAAAGTATCCGCACAGTCCTTCTGATCCGTATCCTGGGTAATCCAGGGCTGTCTGGAATCAAAATATTTATTCGCTTTCCGTACAAACTCGAATATATCATCCAGTGCATCCTTAAACCTCCCTCTTTCAATCTGCTCTCCCACAGAAGCATACAGCCTGTCAGTTTCCGCCCTAAGCTCCTGATTTGGTATTCCTTCCGGCACCGTACCGCCCAGATATTTTTGGATAAATACTAGAGAACGGTTGATAAAATTCCCATATGCACCCAGTAGCTCACCATTATGGCTGTTGACAAATTCTCTCCAGGAAAAATCAGCATCCTTCTTTTCCGGCCCGTTTGCCAGCAGATAATATCTCAGCGAATCCCCGTCATATCTGTCCACCATATCTTTTACCCATACGGCATAATTCCGGCTTGTAGATATCTTCTTTCCTTCCAGAGTCAGATATTCACTGGAAATAATTTCATCCGGCAGGCGCCAGCCTTCTCCATTCGCAATCAAAAGCGCGGGCAGAATGATCGTATGAAAGGGAATATTATCTTTTCCGTGCACATAATAATGCCGGATTTCCGTTTTTTCATCTTCACACTGTTTTTCCCCGTCCAATCCCCACAGCTGCCTGAACGCTTCCGGATTATTTTTCAGGGCGGCTCTGCTGGAAGACAGATATCCCAGGACATTTTCTGCCCAGATATATATTTTCTTATTCTCATAGCCTGCATGCGGCACTTCGATTCCCCAGTCCAAATCTCTTGTCAGCGCCCTGTCTCTCAGCCCTTCCCTTATATATCTTTCGGAAAAGGTCTGCGCATTTTTTCTCCAGTTTTCATGGCTTTCCACCAAATTTTTCAGTTCCTGCTCCATACGGCCCAGGGCAATAAACAGATGCCTGCTGCTCCGGAAGGAAATTTCAGAACCGCATACGGCACATACGGGATTTTCCAGACTTTCCGCTTCGAGTACCGTACCGCATGCATCACATTGATCGCCCCTCGCTTCACCGCCGCATTCCGGGCAGGTTCCTCTTACAAACCGATCCGCAAGGAAGGAACCGCAGTTTTCGCAATAGGCCTGCGGGACTTCTTTTTCATAAACAAAAGGGCTTTCATACAGCTTTTTGTGGAACTCCTTCACAAATTCTTTATGCTCTTCAGATGAGGTCCGGCCGTAATAGTCATAGCTGAATCCAAGCTTTCTGAAGCATTCCGCAAATTCCCTGTGATAACGACCGCTGATCTCCTCCGGTGTTTTCCCTTCCTGTCTGGCCCGGATTGCTACCGGTGTCCCGTGACAGTCACTTCCTGAAACATAACAGACCTTATCTCCGGCCGCCCTGTGGTAACGCGCAAGAACATCCGCAGGAAGCAGGGCCGCGATATGCCCTATATGCAGGGAGCCGTTGGCATATGGACAGGCTCCGCCAATTAATATATCTCTCAATTTTGTTTCCTCATTTCTTAATTTATAGTGATAACGCGAAACGCCGAATCCGCTGTTTTAAGGCAAAAAAAATCCCTCCTCTCCGAAAAATTTCTTTTTCGGGGACGAGAGCATCGCTTCGTGTTACCACCCCAAATTCGCCTGTTCCTCACGGCACAGGCCTTATCAACTACGGACGAGAAATGATTCATCGATAGTCTATCACGTTAACGGGTGAATCCGTCGCAGCCTGAACCATCAGGTTTTCGGTGCGCAGCTCCGGGACCATGTTCAGCAGCCTTTCCTTCATCCGTTCTCACCACCACAGATTCTCTGTAAAAGCGCCGGCAGCCTACTCTTCCCTTCCATGCTTTTTCCTATGAAATTATGTTTCATTATATGAGCCGGCATTCCTTTTGTCAACCATCCGGCAGGAGACTTTTTTATTTTCATGCTGCTATATGGATTTGTTATGCATCAATAAGAATCAGCAGTTGGGAAAGGAGAAGGCTTTTTACTGCCTTCTCCTTCTCAGATTCCCGGAAACATATATCCTTGTTTGGTTAAAGCCAATATTTCCGCACAATTTCCCTGGCGTCTGTTTCACTGATACAGAACCGTTGTTTTATCTTTAACACAGTCTCCTCAAAGCTGACCCCCAGTTCTCTGCAGGTTTCGACAATTCCCTTTTCGATTCCCCGTTCCATTCCTTTTCTGATTCCATCCTCTACCAGCATTTCTCCTAATTTAGTCATCGCTATCATCTCCTTTACTCTGCCCAACTCCGTTTCCGTTAAAAATTTATCCGCCAGAGTATACAAAACAGCCTGCATTTTATTCAATTCCAATTCAGTCAGGACTTCTCCGGCTTTTTGGATTATTCTCAGGCTTTTGATAATCCGTTCTTCAATCCTCAGACTGCCTGACATAAGAGGTGTCAGCAGGAGAGGAACCAGATCCGCCTTTGTCAGTTTCTCTCCCTGTTCCGCTTTTTCTTTCAGGCGTCTGAACAGCCGGTCTGCATTCTTACCCTTTAACTGAACAGTCTTCACCCGATAAAGATTAATTCCTGTTCTTAATACCGATCGGGGATGCCTGATTTTCGCCGAACAGATCACATAGGTGATTACTTCAACATGATTTGCCCGGCTGACAGCCGCCTCGTATTCCCGGAACCGTTCCAGATCTTCTTTGGTAACAGCATCGCTTTCAAATTCCAGATGTATCCAGGCGGCATCCGTCATTACATAATTAAAATCCTGGTACATTTGCCGCGCTTCAAGCATTACTGTCTCGGTAGGCGCAATATAGCCGGCCACCCCCTTAATGCCGAGAAGCGGCATCAGTTCTTCACCGAAATACTGAGCGGCTGTTTTCAGAGCCAAATCTTCATGGTGAATGGAATTCTTACCTGGAGTTTTCTTCTCCGTTTGTCCTTTACTTACCTTTTTCGTGCGTTTTTTCACACAGCCTCCTGTTCCGTAAGCCATGTGTAAAATCCTGTCTTTCATATAATTATAACTGATAATCCGACACCGGGCAACCGTATCTTACATGCTGATCTGTTAATATTGACCATATTTCATTATTACACAGAAATTTATCTCTTTAGATATATGTTGAGTAATTGTCCGATTCGGACAGAAAATTGAAATGCTGATAAAAAAGATTTACCGATTGGTATAGCTGTTTATGACAGGCAGGAGCTTACACAAAGTTCCGGCTGCCGGTGTTTTTTATTATATCAATTGCCAGAGGTAATGTAAATATTTTACAGTAGTTATTTGCTGATAAACATTCTTGAAGCTTATTGTTCATACCGCACCGTACTTTGCTGCAATTAAAGTGCAAAATCCTGTTTTATAAGTGAAATTATTGATTTTATGTCAGAAATTGCCTATAATTAAATACAAATATAACAAAATTTTATAGAATCAAGTATATTTTATACTCATTTTACAATCGAACATATTTACGGTATAATCTTTTTTATATTCCGTTTCCTTGAATCAGGATAGGTACGCAGGAAGGATGAATGATATGACCTCTCAGGAAAGTTGCTGCAAAATAGTAGATTTCCAGGAATATCTTGGAAAAAAGGAATTGGAACTTCAGATGAAACAAATAGTAAATCGGGAAATTATGGTTATTGTCCCCACCCAGTTATCGCAGATTGTATCCGTAGGGAAGAAGCTGCTGCTTGGTGAAACGGTAATCCTGAACCTGAATTATCTTGATGCGGAAACAACGCAGAGATTCATGGATTTTGTATGCGGCATCTGTTATACCGTAAATGGAATGCTCACCTGTATATCTGCAGGTATTTATATTGCCAGTGTGGATGACTACATTGACACTGCCATGACAGAATCAAAAAACTAGAGGAGACAGGCTGAAAATATGATTCGAATTGCAATATGTGACGATAACAGGAACGATGCCCAAGACACAAAATCCCTGCTGATGTCCTTTATGGAGGAGAATGCGGCTGCCGCTTTCCAGGTAAAGGTATTTTCTTCCGCGGCCCAGCTGCTGGCCTCCATGTCCAGTGAGCCTCCTTACCATTTATATCTGCTTGATATCCTTATGCCGGACCGTAATGGTATTGATCTGGGGCGTGAAATACATAATTATAATCCTTCTTCACTGGTTATTTATCTTTCCTCCTCGCCGGACTTTGCCATGGATGCCTTTCATGTCTTCGCCTTCCAGTATATCGTGAAGCCCGTCACAAAGGCCAATCTCTTCCCTATCCTCTCAGAAGCTCTTCTGCATCTGAAGGATACCGACACAAGCTTCTTCCTTTTAAAAACAAAAACCGGTATCATGAGGCTGGAATGCTCCAAAATTATGTATGTGGAATACCTGAATCATATGATTGTGGTGAATATGGAGGATGAAAGCATATATAACAGCATTACCATGAGAAATAACTTTGATGAAATTGTAAAGCCTCTTACAAAGCTTCCTTTTTTTATAAAACCGCACAAGGCATTTCTGCTTAACATGAATTATGTTATCTGTCTTCAGGGCAGGGACTTTACCCTGAAAAATTCCACGCTTATTCCTATATCAAGGAATAATTATGCAGCCATCAAAAAGCTGTACATCGACTTTATGCTTAATAAGGGATATGAGGGTAAATACGATGATTTATAGAGATTTATCCATTCTGTGGTGTTTAATTAATATTCTGTTTATCTTCAGCCAGCTTTACGAATCCAGGTTTCCAGGGAAGAAAACATTCTTCCTTAACCTGATTTGTATGGGCGGGCTCATTATACTGAATATGGTTCTTGTCCTGAAGATGGGTGTCATATGGATGGGAAAATATTTTATTCTTACCTGTACAATACCAAGCTTTTTTTATTTCTTTTATACGTCAAAAGATCGGAACGGGCGTTTCTTTTTCACGTTCTGTCTTGCAGATATTATGGGCTTCTGGATCATGGCAGTTTCCAATCTGATTTCTTATGCCTTCGGGGAAAACTTCCTGCTGATGTTCCTTCTGCGCATATTCATGTTTCTTCTGCTGGAATATTTCGTAGTGCGTTATGTAAAAAAGCCCTATCATCTGATTCTGCAGTTCGTAAAAAAGGGCTGGGGCGGTTTTGCCTTCGCATCAGGTCTGTTCTATCTTTTTTTTGCCCTTATGTCGGGATGGCCCACAAGAATAACGGAACGCCCTCAGGAGCTGCCTTCTTTTATACTGCTTCTGCTCATCATTCCTACCGTATATTTAACCATTTTCGCCCTGCTGTATTATCAGTGCAGGCTGGATACCAGGCTGCAGAATGAAGCCATCCTCCAATCCCAGCTTACCGGGTTCCGTCATCAGCTTCAGATATTCCAGGAAGCGGAAGAAAAAAACAAAATCCTGCGTCATGATCTGCGTCACTATATGAATCAGCTTTCGGTCTGCCTTAATGACGGCAATCTTCAGGCCGCACAAAGCTATCTGCAGCATTTTGAGGAGCTGTGCAGCGTTTCTGCGGTGACTTGTTACTGTAAAAATCCTACCATGAATTCCACCCTTTCTTATTATGCTTCCAGGGCAGAGGAACTAGGCATCCGTGTAAATATTAATTTTAAGGCAGACTGTAAAAATCTTTCCGATGAAACCGAATTTTCCATCATGATGGCCAACGCTTTTGAAAACGCCATAAACGGTTGTTTAAAAGTACCGGAGGCCAGGAAACGGGAAATAAGGCTGATCTGCCTGGAGGAATACCAGCTGCTGTTCGCAATCACAAATACCTGTGAGGAAAAGACTGTTCTTTTTGATGAGAACCATATTCCGATATCAGGCAGTCCCGGGCATGGCATCGGAACCCGCAGCATCCTGGCTTATGCCCACAAAAATAATGCAGCCGTGGATTATCAGCTGGAAAAAGGCTTTTTCAAACTGCGTATTCTCTTCCCGCCCGCTCCTGAATCCATGAAGCAGCCCGGTTAAGCCCCGGCCTGTTTTTCAGAAGGAAAAAAAGAACCTTTTACAGCTGCCGTAAAACGCCGCAAGCCCCTGCCGCAATGTTTTTCCGCTGCGGCAGGGGCTTGCGTATTTTATGAAATTCAGAACCTCCAGGCTGTTCTCATTCTTTCATATGCTTCTTTCAGAAGGCTTCTGGGAGATGCCAGATTCAGACGGATGTAACCTCGGCCCGCTTCACCGAATATGCTTCCCATATACACGGATACGTTGGCTTCCTTAAGGAACCACTGCTCCAATTCTTCTTCACTCATGCCGGTTCTGGTATAATCTATCCACAGCAGATAGGTACCTTCCCTTGGCAGGATATGAAACGCTTCGAAATGTCCGGCAAAATAATCTCTTGTGAATTTTTCATTTTCATCGATATATTTTTTTACCGTCTCATACCATTCATCGCATTCCGTATAGGCTTTCTCTACGGCCGTAACCGCAAAGATGGTAGGGTTATGCATGCCGATACGGTCTATGGTGGCCTCTATCTGCTCTCTCAGTTCCCGGTTGGGAATGATCATATAGGAAACGATGACGCCGGGTATATTGAAGGTTTTAGCCGGCGAGGTTGCCAGAATCAGCCTTTCATTTATATCTTCTGTCACGGAAAGGAAGGTATTATGCTTCACTCCTTCTGCCGTCAGGTCTCCGTGGATTTCATCGGAAAACAGAATGAGATCATTCTTTTTACAGAATTCAGCCGTCCGGATCAGTTCTTCTTTTGTCCAGGAGCGTCCGGTGGGATTATGAGGATTGCACATAATCAGCATTTTAGTCCTCTCATCCACCAGGCTCTCCATATGGTCAAAGTCCAGTTCATATCTGTCTGCGTTTCTTGACAGCGGGCTGGAAAGCATCCTTCTGTCATTTTTGATAATGGCGCTCTGGAGCGGTCCGTAGGCAGGGGTATTCATGATAACCCCGTCCCCTTTTTCCGTATAGGTGTCCACGCAGATACTGGAAGCGATATTGATTCTGGGGCAGAATACGATCCATTCTCTCGGGATCTCCAGTCCGTACTGCTTCCTGTACCAGCGCTGTATGCTTTCAAAAAATTTATCACTTAAATCAGTATAGCCTAAAACTCCCATGTCCAGGACATCACGAAGTCCGTCTAAAATCGGATCCGGCGCCTTGAAATCCATGTCAGCCACGCCGAGGTGGATCATGTCCTTCCGGCCGTATTTTTGGTCCATGGTATCCCATTTGCCGCAATTTGTATTTCTGCGGTCCGTCATGGTATCAAAATCATATTGCATTCCCATACAAAAACCTCCTCCTGGAATGGTTCTTATGCAGCCTCGTCTTCCTTCTGAAGGGCAAGGTATTCATCGTAATATTCATCGCCGGGTTTAATCTTGGCAATTCCGAATCCGGTAAAGCCCCAGATAATGGCGAAAATCACACCTGTATAGCAAAGGATGGCCCAGGGCAGGTAGGTCAGGGTAGGTACGCCCAGTGTGGTAGCCATGTAAACGCCTGCCGCGGTCCAGGGCACGATGGGTTCCACTACGGTAGCGGAGTCTTCCAGCGTTCTGGAAAGATTTTTGGGCTGCAGTCCCTTCTTGATATATGTCTTTGCAAACATTTCGCCGGGAACCAGAATGGAAAGCTGTCCGTTGCTGGTTACGAAAACTGCGGTAATACAGGAAACAATTGTGGATACAATCAGGCCGCCCGTGCTCTTAACGGATTTCATGAGCTTGTTCAGCACGATATCCAGGGAACCGGTAACTGCCAGGGTACCCGCAAAGCCATAAGCACAGAATGCGATGAGAACGGTATTCAGCATGGAAAGCATACCGCCGCGTTCCAGCAGTCTCGGGATATCAGGAATCAGAGCCGCCGCATCAAAGCCTGCTTTGGTTACCATGTCAAGGCTGAAGCCGCTGATGGCTGCCGTAAAGCACTGCTGAAGCGAAAATCCCTGGAATATGGTAGCGTTGAAGAATGCTACCACACTGGAAATCAGCATAACCGGAATCGTGGGTTTCTTGCGGATGGAGCCGTAAAGTACAATAACAGGAGGCAGAATTACCAGCGGATTGAACTTGAACATTCCATCAAGGGTGGCAAGTATGGTTTCTACCTTTTCAGGAGTGGCAACTGTTCCGCCGCCTGCCAGAGAAAAGCCGGCTATCGTATAGACGATGAGGCAGATAATACAGCCGGGAATCGTTGTGTAAAACATATGTCCGATATGGTCGTACAGCTTTGCGCCCGCCGCAATGGGAGCGAGGTTTGTGGTATCGGAAAGCGGAGACATTTTGTCACCAAAGTACGCACCGGAAACCACGGCGCCCGCCACCAGAGGAAGAGGCGCGCCCATGCCTGCCGCAACACCCATCAGCGCCACACCGATGGTTCCTGCGGACCCCCAGGAGGTACCGGTACACAGGGATACCACTGCCGTTACCAGGAACGAGGTCACTGCAATGTAGCGGGGGCTGATAATTTTCAGTCCGTAATATACCATCATGGGGATGGTGCCGCCAATCATCCATGAACCGATCAGAAAACCTACAATAATCAAAATAAAAATCGCGGGCATTGTCTTGGAAAGCTTACCTACGATGGAATTCATGATATCATCCCAGGTATATCCCAAAGCAACGGCGATCACTGCCGCCACGGCCGCGGAAACAAGCATCAGTACCTCAGGGCTTAAGCCCATAACCGCATATCCAACACCCAGCAGCAGTATCATGGCCAGAATCGGCAGCACCGCCAGGAAAAAGGTTGGTTTCTTTTTTTCTCTTACTTTTTTTTCACCCATTTTAGATCCTCCTTGTTTTGCGTAGCAAAATGCGAGACCTCTGTCGAGCAGAGGATTCTCCCCTCTTAATGCGAATTACGCATTTCCTTCCAATTACTTTTCAACCTCAGCAATAACTTCCACTTCACACAAAACATTTTTAGGGAGTGTTTTTACAGCAACACAGGAACGGGCCGGTTTCTCTGTAAAGTATTTCCCGTATACTTCATTAAATGCGGCGAAGTCACCCATATCACTTAAGAAGCAGGTTGTTTTGATTACGGACGCGAAATCGGTTCCCGCTTCCTTCAGTACCGCGCCCACGTTCTTCATGACCTGTTCCGCCTGAACGGTAATGTCTCCCTGGACAACCTCCCCTGTAGCCGGGTCCACCGGGATTTGTCCTGAACTGAACAAAAGTTCATTGAACAGGATAGCCTGGGAATAAGGACCAATTGCCGCAGGGGCATTTGATGTGTAAATTTTTTTCAGCATTTCTTCCACCTCTTTCTTTGTTTTCTCTTGATGATTGCATTATATCAATAAAATATATTTTAGTCAATACACTTTTGTTTATTTATATTGTATATTGAATAAAATTTTTTTCACTTATTTATTGCACATTTACCCACAGTATTTTATAATGATAAAAAAGGCATAATGAAATTTATTTCACTTGAATTCAGAAAGGTACCGGTGATTATATGGATATTCCTTATATTGAACTGACTGCTACAGACAGGCAGATACTTAACTCCTACGCCCTCATGCTGGACGGACTGGGCGCGTATCTGGGCGAGGGCTACGAGCTTGTGCTCCACAGCCTGGAAAGCCTGGATCATTCTGTTATAAAAATCATCAACGGACATTATACGGGGCGGAAAGAAGGCTCTCCCATCACCGATCTGGCCCTGAAAATGCTGGGAGAACTGGAAAGGGATCCGGCGCGCACCGTGTCTCCTTATTTTAATAAGAACAAATCCGGCGCACTCCTGCGTTCCTGCACCATCCCGATAACCGGGGAGCATGGCAGGATCATAGGGCTGCTATGCATGAATTTCCATATGGAAAGCCCTCTCTCCACTCTTCTGCAGAACTTTATTCCTCCTCAGGAAAACATTTCCGCTTCACAGCCACCTGCGGAAACCTTTTCGGATAATATAGACGACTTGATTTTATCCGCCCTGACGGAAACCCGCGAAGCCGTTTACAGTGACTCCGCCATTTCCTCCGCCAACAAGAATAAGGAAATAGTGCTCCAGCTTTACCAGAGGGGGATTTTCAATCTGAAGGACGCGGTTATCAAGGTGGCGGAGCAGCTGAATATTTCCAAAAATACCGTTTACATGCATATCCGTAACTTTAAAAACCAATTATAAGAAAAAATATTTTTTGAGCAAATCTTGAGATCTTCACGGCATAATAAAAAGAAACGGGAAGGAAGGCAGTAATATGAGCGGTAAAATCCTGATTGCGGATGATGAAAAGGGACTTGTTTCCATGATGAAGGCTTATTTTGAATTATCCGGTTACCAGGTTCTTACGGCCTGCAGTGGGAATGAAGCATTGAAAAAGGCCGCCTGCTGCCCGGACATTATCCTTCTGGACATCAATATGCCGGATATGGACGGTTTTACTGTCTGTCAGCGTATCCGGGAGCATGTCTCCTGCCCTATCCTGTTTTTAACAGCCCGTGTGGAAACCGGCGATAAAATCAAAGGCTTTACCTCCGGCGCCGATGACTATATTGTAAAGCCTTTTGATCTGGAGGAGCTGGGAGCCAGAGTCGCTGCCCACCTGCGCAGGGAAACACGCATAAAGAAACAGAATGTCCTGCGTTTTTTCGGAGAAATGTCCATCGACTATTCAGGACATCAGCTTCAAATCGGAGAAAACCCTATTGTACTCTCCCGAACGGAATTCGCCATTGTTGAGCTTCTGTCCCTGAATGCAGGGCAGGTATTTGACCGGGAACGCATTTATGAATCCGTCTGGGGGCTGGAAGGCGCAGGAAGCAGCGACACTGTTATGGAACACATCCGCAAAATACGCGCCAAGCTCTCGGCATATACTGACCACAATTACATTGAAACCGTCTGGGGGATTGGCTATAAATGGAATGGATAAAGAAAAAGAATCTGAAACAGTCATTTTTTATTATAACCTGCTTTTTTCTCTGTGCCGGTCTTCTGCTGGCGGGACTGTCCTTCTTTCTGTGTACCGGATTGGAACATAAGTTATTCGGCTCCGGGGGCATCGCCATTTCCCTGGAGGATAACAGCAGCTTCTCTTCTGTCCCTCTGGAAGGAAATCCGTCTTCCTTCGAACGAAACGCCGCCCGTATTCTTACTGTCCTTCAGTTCGTTCTGCCCGCCTTCTGGGTCGTTTTATCCCTGCTCCTTGCGGATATCGTATTCTATAACCTGAAAATAAGACGTTCCCTTGCCCTGCTGCAGGAAGGCGCCGAGCGGATCTGCAGACAGGATCTTGATTTTGCCATGGAACCGGTTTTCGGGGATGAGCTGGGGCTGCTCTGCCGCTCCTTCGAGGCCATGCGTTCGGAATTAAAAACCAGCAAGCTGACACTTTGGCGGCAAATGGAGGAACAAAAAAGACTGAATGCAGCTTTTTCCCACGATTTGAAAAATCCGGTTACCGTTCTGAAGGGCTCCGTCCTGCTCCTTCAGAAGGGATCGGATCCCGCACGTCCAAATCTGAAGCTGCAGCAGGATTCCCTGGACTTAATCCTGCAGTATACCGGAAGGATTGAAGACTATATCAATGCCATGAGCCACACCCGGGAAATGGAAGCACTGGACTGCTGTCCGGTTCCTGTCGGCAGCCATGAATTGTATTCCATCCTGAAAAAAAGCCTTCCCATTCTGGCTGAGGGTTCCGGAAAACAGCTGGATATAAGGCAATCCGGAGAATCCCGGGAAATGGAAATTGACCGGCAGTTTTTTTATAACACCGCAGAAAACCTTTTCTGTAATGCCCTGCGCTATGCTGATTCACAGATAACCGTGGATATTTCCGGCAGGGACGGATTTCTTTTCCTAACAGTCACGGATGACGGCCCCGGATACCCTGCTTCTGTCCTGCAAAAGGGACCTGCTTTCTTTCTCCGGGACGACACCTCCGGAAACGGGCATCTGGGAGTCGGCCTCGCCATCTGCAGGCTCCTGTGCGAAAAGCATGGCGGAAGCTTAACACTGGAAAACCTGCAGCCAGGAGCAAAGGCCACCGCGGTTTTCAAGAGCAGGAATTCTTGAGCGTTTCTTGAGAATTGTCATATATACTCTCTTTATCAATCGATAAGGAGAGTTTTTTTATGGACATTACAGTAAATGAAATCACAAAAGTTTATGGCACGGCTGAGAACCGGGTGACAGCGCTGAAGCCTGCAAGCATGGAGATACACAAGGGAGATTTTATCTCCATCATGGGCCCGTCAGGAAGCGGGAAAAGCACTCTCCTGCACATCATAAGCGGTCTGGATTCTCCCACTGCCGGGATGGTAACCTATGACAGAACCGATATCCATCATGGATCGGATAAAGAGCTTTCCGCCTTCCGCCGCCGGAAAATCGGATTTGTATTCCAACAGTTCCACCTGCTTCCCGTTCTGACGGCAAGAGAAAATATCTTAATGCCTCTATTGCTGGACAAGGTGCGCCCGGATGAAGGACACCTCATGCAGATTGCCGGATTTCTGGGGCTTCAGGACCGTCTGTCCCATCTTCCTCACGAGCTCTCAGGAGGCCAGCAGCAGCGTGTGGCCATCGCACGAGCCCTGATCGCCGATCCGGAGGTCATTTTTGCTGATGAGCCCACAGGAAATCTGGACAGCAAAAGCGGCAGTGAAGTAATGGAAATGCTTTGCGAGATTCAGAAGAAACTGGACAAAACCCTTATCGTCATCACTCACGACAAACAGCTGGCAGGAATGGCCCAGCGCCGATTTACTATTGTTGACGGCAAACTCAGAGAGGAGGCGGAATCATGAAATCTTATCTCTCCCTTGCATGGAAACAGCTGAAGGCGGAAAAAATCACTTCGCTGCTTATTTTATCCGCCCTTATCCTTTCCACAATCACTGCCACCGCCGCAGGATCTTCCATTGGGATATTACAGTCCATGCGGGTACGACAGGCTGAGGGCCTGAACGGAAACCGCTATGCCACCTTCCATCAGCTGACCGAAGAGCAGATGCTGCGCCTGTCTGAAGATTCCCGCCTCACCAATGTGGGAAGCATTCTTCAGCTCGGCAATACCCGGCTTGGAAGCAGCAGTCTTACCCTCTTTTTACGGGAATACCGCGGAAATGCACTGGCTGCCTATCCCTCCATCGGCAGAGTCAAAGAAGGACGTCTTCCTTCCCGCGCCGGAGAAATCGCCCTTTCCGAGGATGTACTGCAGTATCTTGGAGCCGGGAAAAAGCCAGGGGACACCCTCACCCTGTCTTTATCCGTCAGTCTGAAAACAGATGATCAGCCGCCCTATGAATACACACATACCTTCACGTTAACAGGCATCCTGGAAAATGATTATCTCGGCTATACAACGGGCACTATGACAGCCCTGGCCGGAGAAGGCAGCGCAGCCGCCCTTCTTCCGGAACGTTATCTTTTGTACTCCACCGACTTTAAAACCAAAAGTATCGGGGACTTCCAGTCCACCATCGATGATTTGGCCTCACAGCTTTCTTTGGATAAGGACAACATCCAGTACAACTGGGTACTTCTTGATGCCCTTGGCATCGATTATGCCGAAAAAGGAAGCTCCGATACAGGAAACGGATTTCCCTTTATGGCTGCAGCCTGCATTTTGACAGGGGGCCTTGTCCTTCTTGCCGCAGGGCTTGTGATTTATAATATCCTGAAGGTTTCCGTCGCAAAGAGGATTCAGGAATACGGAACTCTCCGGGCCATGGGAAGCGAACGGGGACAGCTTTATAGACTGGTAACCCTCCAGCTGCTGATACTCTTTGTCATCGGGCTGCCGCCGGGAGTTCTTGCAGGTTCGCTTTCCGCAAAGGGAATCCTTATCGCAGCTTCCGGCCTTCTCAATCCCAGCCTGTTCCTGGCCGAAAGCACGCAGGAATTGAATACAGTCATTTCCGGCAGCAGTACAGGAATGCTGTTTCCTATCCTGGCAGGCGTTGGAATCACCCTCCTCTTTTCCCTCATCGCCGCTTTTCCGGCCGCCCGGTATGCTTCCCTTGTTTCTCCGGTAGAAGCTATGTCCGGTGATGCTGTAAAAGTAAGAAGGCCCCGCCGGAAGTCCGGTAAGATCCGCTGTTTTGAAGCCTTTTATGCCAGACTGAACATAACACGCAGTCGGGGACGTTCCCTGATTACCATTCTTTCCATAATAATGAGCATCACTGTATATGTCGCCCTTCAAAGCTTCAGCGGACTGCTGGATACAAGCCGTGCAGTACAGGAAATGCATACGGGAGATTACGCGGTGACAAATGAAACAGGCGGGATCCTGCCGGAAGCGGTGACGGAACTGAAAAAAAGGGACGAAGTAAAGGAATTATATACAACTAAGCTGTCCATATATACCTGGAACAAAGACGGAAGCTTTCCTCTCCCGCTTGATTTCCCCCTGCAGTCCTGGGAAACCTTTCAGATTGCAGGAATCGATGACAGCCGTCTGGAGGAATTCCTGTCCGGCCTCTCTGACCAGGCCGCGGAGGAGGTGAAAAACGGCACAGCCTGTCTCATACACAACCCGATACCGTTCTCCTTTGAAGGGCAGACCGCCGAATCAACACAATTTCAGCCCGGAGATGCACTCACCGTCAATGGAAAGAGCCTGCATGCCGCCGGCATCATAAGCTCTCCCGTCACCATCAATAACGACGGATATATAAACGGTGTACAAATCCTTGTTCCCGATTCCGTTTATGATACCCTCACCGGGAAAAACCTCTATTCTGAAATATACCCGGTTCTGCAGAATGCAGAAGACTTCGATACTTTTGAAGCCTGGCTGGAACAATGGTGTAGTTCCAATCCGGGAACCCATTGGCTGTCCTACCGCCAATCGGACGCCCAGCTGGCAGAAAGCTTCCAACAGCTTAACTTCCTCTGCTGGGGCCTGATTTTATTCATCGGCCTGATCGGTCTGCTGAATATCATAAATACCGTATATACGAACATCCATACCCGCACAAAGGAAATCGGGGTACAGCGGGCAATTGGGATGAGCGTCCGGAGCCTGTATCAGACTTTTCTCTGGGAAGGGGCTTACTATGGCCTGATTGCCTCCGGAATCGGAGCAATAACCGGCTGGCTGTGCACCTCTTTTGTGAATGCGGCAGCCGTCGGAGCCTGGCAGCTTTCCTCTTTTCCTCTCGTTCCTGTACTGCAGGCCGCCCTGGTTTCCGTCCTCGCCTGTCTTCTTGCCACCGCCGTTCCGCTGCGTTCCATAGCAAAAATGGATATCGTGGGTACAATTGAGGCAATTGAATAAAAGTACATTATTTAGCCGCCCAGCTGTCTGCGGTCTTGGCATCCGCCACACAGGGTACTGAGGGCAGGATATCCGCTCCCGCCCTTTCCATAACCGTTTTCAGGCACAGGGCGGCTTCCTCTCCGTCCTCGCGGGGCACCTCCAGAAGGATTTCATCATGGACAATCCCCACCAGCTTCCAGTCCTTCTCCTTTGTTTCATGATACAAAAGCCCGAGGGCCTTCTTCAGGATATCTGCCGCCGTACCCTGTACCGGAGTATTTGCCAGCTCCGACACCCCGGAACGTGGTGAAAACAAAAATTTGCGCCCCGTCAGGGTACGGCCCTCCGTAAAATGACCGGCTTTCAGATCATGATGCCACCAGCCTATTCCTGCATAAGCCCTGAAAAAACTGTCCCTGAATTTCACAGCTTCGTCCAGTGTCATGTCCACACCATAGGACTGCGCCGCATATTGCTGAAGCCCGGCCGCACCCATTCCGAAAATCAGGCCGAAATTCACCGCTTTTGCCGCCTGTCTCTGAGAGGCGCTCACTTTTTCCGGAGCCGTATCGGAAATCAGGGAAGCTGTCAGTCTGTGCAGATCCTCCCCTTTTGAATAGGCGCTTTTCATTCTCACATCCCCTGAAATCTGGGCCGCTACCCTCAGTTCTATCTGGGAATAATCGGCAAGGACAAGAATCCGTCCTTCAGGAGCCCTGAAACAGCTGCGGAAACGTGTTTCCCTTGGTATCTGCTGTATATTCGGGCCCCAGCAGCACATTCTTCCGCTGTATGCTCCAATCTGACCATACTTCGGATGAAGCCTTCCCGTCACCGGATGGATCTGGGCAGGCAGGGGATGAAGGAAACCGGAAAGCAGCTTGGAGTATTTGCGGTAATCACTGAGCGCCTTTACCAAAGGGTTATTATGATAAGGCGCAAGACTGTAACGTGAAGTGGAAGACACGGAAATCCCGTTTTTCTTCAGCAGCTTCAGAACATAGGAATTACTGTCAAAGTTTACATCCAGGGCTTCCTCCCCTCCCCACAGCGTCAGCTGGTAGGAAGGTTCCCCGCTGTAAGCATACAGCGCCTGAAGGGAGCGTTCATATTGGCTCTGTATATCCGCACACAGCCTTTCCCACTGTTCCAAATCCAGAGAAATTCCGTCATATTCCGCGCGTGCCAGAGCCGGCACACAGGCGAATTCAATATCAGCGATCCTCTCCAGCCCGTTCTCTCTGAGCTGTTCCTTCAGACATTTCCAAAGCTGCAGCAAAATACGGGAATCCAGGGCTGCATATTCCAGCTGGGTATCGGTTAAAGCTCCGCTCCAGTCACCCGTCTGCTCCGTTTTATCCAGCTCTGTACCGAGATAATGGGATGACACCGCCGCAAGGCTCACCTTACGGGGCCCTCCGCAGGGCCGCAGCAATTCCGCAGCCAGCATGGTATCCAGAATATTTTCTGGAAGAATTCCTTCTTTTCTAAAAAACTGCAGATCAAATTTGGCATTATGGAATATTTTCCCCGCCTCTCCCTCCAGGATTTCCCGGAGACACTCTGTTCCCCGGGAATCCTTCAAAAAAGAAAAACAGTCAATTAATAATACCGGCATTCCCTCCGCTCCGAGCTGCACCAGCCGAAGCCGGTCCTTATGCACATCAAGGCCTGTGGTTTCCGTATCCACAGCCAGAACCTTGACTTCTTTGAGCTTTTTCAGATATGGAATAACCTGCTCCGGCGTTCGAATCACTGTATACTCCATGGCCTCCCCTTTCCCCTTTCTTATCTCTCTTCATTATAACAGCCTTGACAGATGCCGGCAACCATATTTGCAAACATATGTTCTGTTTTAGTTTTTAATAAAAACGAAAACAGGAACTTCGAAGCGAGCTGTCACTTCAGGATGCGAAGAGTCTGAAACTGCTCATGGAAACGTCTGTTCCGACCTCATTCACAGTTCAAAGGAAAGGTGGATAATTTCATCCACGAAAAGTTGAATATAATCTTCACGCTGCTGTCCAATATCAACACTGAGAATGTCTTTAGCAAGCTGATCAGTCAGGACATATATCATTCTTGCTCTAATATAGAAATTCACCTTCCGATTATAGTATCGTTTTTTCAAAAAAGATTCCAAAATTAATATCAGCTTTTCTTCCGTTTCAGAAATTATGGATTGTACACAGATATTCTCTTTAGCTATAACTACAGCATCCACAAAAAATTTATTTCTATCTGAATCACAGTCCAGCAATCGATGCAAAATAGACGAAAGGTATTCTTTATAAGCATTGCGGTTCTCAAGCGCTGTAAGCTGGTCCGTTAAATCCTGCATGGCTTTGCAAGAATTAATGGAATACTCCTCCAGTAAGGCACAATAAATTTCCCCCTTATCCTGATAATAATTATAAAAGTTGCCAATCGATACTCCTGCAAGGCGAGCAATTTCTTTTGTATTCGTGTTGTAATATCCTTTATTTACAAACAAACTGTATGCGGCGCATAAAAGTTTGTTTCTGTTTTCAACCGTTCGCTGCTGTATCTTTCTTTCTGTTCCCATGAGTCCCTCCTGTCTTATCGCTAAGCATTGCACCCCAAGAATAACATAAACTTTTAAAAAAGTGAACTAAAATTCAGATTTTATTGACAGAGGGTATATAAAGGCATACAATAAAGCTGAACCATAGTTCAGTTTCAAGGAGAGAATATAATGAATACAGTAAAAAAAGGGAGGCGAAAAATGACTGTGTGGATTATCATAATATTTATTACTATCCTGATCTGGAATTTCCTTCCGCCAAGTCCAGGAAAAATGCCCTTATTTTATAATAATAATGGCAGTATTATTCCTGACAGCCTATCAGAAAAAATATATATAAATATAAATGGAGCAGAAATCGGTCTGCTTATCACCGGAAGGGACAAGACAAACCCCGTATTACTTTTCCTTGGCGGAGGACCAGGTATCCCGGAATACCTTTTAGAATACCTGTATCCGTCAAAGCTGGCTGACGAATTTGTTGTATGTTACTTAGAATATCGGGGTACGTCAATTTCCTATAATTCCAATATGGATGCGGATTCCCTGACAACAGAATGCTATTTGTCCGATGTCGCTGCTGTAACCGAATATCTGAAAAGTCGGTTTGCAAAAGAAAAGATTTACCTGATGGGGCATTCCTTTGGTACTTTTATTGGGATTCAAGCAGCATTTGAGCACCCTGAATCTTATCACGCCTATATTGCTGTATCTCAAATTGCTGATCAGACAGAATCCGAGAGACTAGCTTATCAATATATGCTAGATCAATACCAGCAGATGAACAATTTAAAAATGGTCAAAGAATTTGAAAAGTATCCGATTGCTACTTCTGATAGCGCGTATGAGGATTATTGTCTGTCATCCCTGCGGGATAAAGCCATGCACGATCTTGGTGTGGGAACGACGCATAATATGAAATCTGTTATCACAGGCATTTTTTTACCCAGCCTGAGATGCAAAGTTTATACCCCGCTTCAAAGAATCAATATCTGGCGCGGCAAAAAGCTTATGGCAGCTTCTCCTGTCGGATTTGATCGTATGCAGTTTAATGCTTTTGTCGAAATACCATGTCTTGAAGTTCCAATTTATTTTTTTGGCGGTATTCATGATTATACCTGCTGTTACTCTTTACAGAAAAAATATTTTAGCAGAATTAAAGCTCCATTAAAGGGTTTTTATACGTTTAACTATTCCGCGCACAGTCCTCTATGGGAAGAATCAGACCGAGCCATAGAAATTTTAGTTCATGATGTCCTGCAGGGAACAAATCTCTTGTCTGATAAACAAACACAAACTGTCATAAAATAAATATGGATTACTTCGCTCCAAATTGGTTTGGGATCCGCCTTCAGAATGTTTATACTCCCATTCCTTTCCAGACACCAGCACAATTTACAATATAAACAGTTCTTTTTCCGTATTTAATCCGCTCTACTCTTCGTATAATAATAAAAAAGGCTTTTAGTGCAGGCACAAACAATCTCAGGCATTGCAAGGAGGGAGTACATATGGAACATCTGTTTCAGGCAATCAATAATATTTTCGACTTCGTCATCCCCGTTTCCGACTTCTTTTGGGATTTTCCCACCAATTTCAGCTGGTATGCATCCATTCCTATCCTGGGGAATTTTTCCCTTGCGGTGATTCTTCTTATCGGATCAGGTATTTATTTCACCCTGAAAACAGGCTTTATCCAGGTAACTCATTTCGGTAAAGGCATGCGGATACTGGCCCAGAAAAAAAGAGATGAGATCGGTATCTCATCCCTGGCTGCTTTTTTCCTGAGTTCCGCCATGCGTGTGGGGCCGGGAAATATTCTCGGAGTAACGGGAGCCATTGCAGTCGGCGGGCCCGGCGCGTTATTCTGGATGTGGGTTTCCGCTTTTTTCGGAATGGCTACCGCCTATACGGAGGCCGTACTGGCCCAGATTTTTAAAGAAAGGAAAAAGGATGAATTCGTAGGCGGGCTTCCTTTTTATGGGAAGGTTCTGCTGGGCAATAAGCTTTGGGCCGGGATCGCACTTTCCCTGATGTATATCATTTATTCCATGTGCTGTCTTCCCGCCCAGGGTTTTAACGTAGTCAGCTCCATCGGACAGATGGTGGAAATCACCACCGGCGCTTCCCTGGAGGGCACTTCGGTATTTTACTATGTGGTAGCCCTGCTGCTCATCGCAGTGACGGCTTATATCGCATTCGGCGGAATCCGTAAAGTTACAAAAGTCACCGATAAGGTGGTTCCTGTGATGGCCGTTGTATACGTGGCTGTCGTTTTTGTGCTGATACTTCTGAATCTGCATTCTGTTCCCTATTTTCTGGGGGCTGTATTCGGCGGAGCCTTTACCCCTCAGGCCATATTCGGCGGTGTTTTCGGAACCGTTCTTGTACAGGGCGTTAAGCGCGGGCTGATGTCCAACGAAGCCGGGCAGGGTACCATTACCATGGCGGCGGGCGCGGCGAATACCAATCATCCCTGCGAACAGGGGTGCGTCCAGTCAATCGGCGTATTTCTGGATACCATGGTTATCTGTACGCTTACCGGTTTCGTGGTAGTCATGGCCCACGTTTGGACCGGCAGCGAAGCCGAAGCCTGGTTTGCTCTGGACAGACTTCCCAAATTCCTGGAGTCTGCCAAGGCGCTTACGCCGGGCACCGCCATGAATGCAGTCGTTGCATTTCTGCTCACCTTCTGCTTCTGTCTGTTCGCATTCACCTGCTTAGTGGGAATGATTTCCTTCAGTGAAATTGCGGCTAACCGTATCAGCTCCCGGAAACGTGTTATTTACACGGTACGAATCATAGGAATTATCATCACAGCCTTCGGCATCGCCTGTTCCCTTGCAGGCATTGAATTGGGGAACCTGTGGGCAATATCCGATTTGGGTAATATTTTAATCGTATTCGCCAATGTTCCGCTTCTTTATCTGGGCGCTAAATATGTATTCAAGGCAACCTCACATTATAAAAAGAATGACGGAAGCGCCTTTGATTCCTCTGTCATCGGGCACAGCTGCCCTTATTGGGATGAGGAGGCCGATAAGCAGAGCTGATTATTTACTAATTCTCATAATCTATAGATTCTGAAAGCTATCCGGGAAGGAACCTCTCATGTCATAAAAAAGACATGGGAGGCTCCTTCCTGATTTTTTCTCCCTGAAAGCTTCCTGGAATCTCCAAAAATTATGTTTTTTCTTTTCCGCTCTTCCCTGTGCAAATATTTATTGTATATAAAAGAATGAAATTAATATTTTTAATACACATTCCGAAACAATAAATATTATTAGCATATTGAAAGATAACTTCCATATTTATAGTCTTTAGTAGGGAGGGCAAAACCATGGATAATATTACAAAATTAGTAGGCACCAGGATCCGGGGATTCCGTAAAGAAAAGCGTTTAAGCCAGGAAGAGCTGGCAGAGAAATGCAGTCTTCACCCTACCTATATCGGGCAGCTGGAACGAGGCGAAAAGAACCCCACCATTGAAAGCGTCATGAAAATTGCAAACGGGCTGGAAATACCCATCGATCAGCTTTTTGTCAACATCACCAGTTCCGGCGCAAAGGCTGTGGACTATATTCCGGACCGTATCATGTATCTCGTAGCTGAATTATCTCCGAAGGAGCAGCGGATTGTTTATGATTTAATTATTCAGGCGCTCAAATTACGTAATTAAACACAAGAAAAACCACAGGAAGCTTTCTGCGCCACCCCACGCGAAAGCAGATCCTGTGGTTTTTTATTTAACATACGGATGGCCCGCAGAGCGCGGCATCCGCTGTTTCATACGGACACCAATGCATCCGTTTTTGTACTTCAGAACTTAAACTGCATTTTTTCAGGCAAAAGGATTTTCTGTAGGATACATCATTCCCTTAGGCTGATTGAAGTTAATTTCATCCATTTCCACACCGATATATTTAAATACTTCATACAGTGTTTTTCCGAAATGTCCGAAAGCAACAGCGCCATGGTGAGGATAATTCTTCTCAACCAGTACATGACGATAGAAACGTCCCATTTCAGGAATTGCGAATACGCCGATTCCGCCGAAGGAACGGGTTGCAACAGGAAGAACCTCACCCTGTGCGATGTAAGCGCGCAGCTTGGAATCCGCTGTGCTCTGCAGACGGTAGAAGGTGATATCTCCGGGGATAATATCTCCTTCCAGGGTACCCTGGGTTACTTCTTCCGGAAGGCTTCTTGCCATGATGAACTGATATTTCATCTCGCAGAAGGACAGCTTGCTGGAAGCGGTATTTCCACAGTGGAAGCCCATGAAGGTATCCTTCTGTGTATAGTTGTATTTTCCTTTGATATCGGATTCAAACATATCGGCAGGAACCGTATTGTTGATATCAAGCAGAGTAACCACGTCATTGCTGACAACAGTTCCGATGAACTCGCTGAGTGCTCCGTAAATATCAACCTCACAGGAAACCGGGATTCCTCTCTTGGTAAGACGGCTGTTTACGTAGCAGGGAACGCAGCCAAACTGTGTCTGGAATGCAGGCCAGCATTTTCCGGCAACCGCTACGAATTCACGGCTTCCCTTATGTTCTTCAATCCAGTCAAGCAGAGTCAGTTCATACTGAGCCAGTCTTGATAAGATTTCGGGTTTCTTGTTTCCAGTACCCAGTTCTTCTTCCATATCCTTTACAACTTCCGGTATTCTTTCATCTCCGGCATGATTGTTGAAGGCTTCAAAGAGATCCAGTTCGGAGTTTTCTTCGATTTCCACACCCAGGTTAAACAGCTGCTTAATCGGAGCATTGCAGGCCATAAAATCTTTCGGGCGGGGACCGAAGGAAATAATTTTCAGGTTCTTAAGTCCAACAACCGCTCTTGCAATAGGTGCAAATTCAGCGATCATGTCAGCACATTCGGAAGCGGTTCCAACCGGGTATTCCGGAAGATATGCTTTCAGGTTACGAAGCTTCAGGTTATAGCTGGCATTCAGAACGCCGCAGTAAGCGTCGCCTCTTCCGCTCACCAGATTATCTCCGGTCTCTTCAGCGGCAGCTACCACCATAGCCGGTCCGTCAAATTCCTTGATCAGCAGGGTTTCCGGTGTCTCAGGCCCGAAATTCCCAAGATAAACAACGATAGCGTTGCAGCCGGCTTCTTTTACGTCAGCCAGTGCTTTTCTCATATCGATTTCATTTTCGATACATACAGGGCATTCATACAGGCCATCCCCGTATTTTTCCTTATAAGCAGCAACTACGGCTTTCCTTCTGGATACAGATAAATCCATAGGGAAGCAGTCACGGCTTACCGCTACGATAGCAATTTTTTCTTTCGGCATGTTATTCATGTCTTTCCTCTCCTTCCGCGGCCAATGGCCGCACTTAAAATAAGGGGGAAGAAGCAGCGGGCTGCTTCTTCACTGGGACACAAAGTGTCCCAGGCTCTCCTTCCGCGGCCAACGGCCGCACTTAAAATTACTTCACAGAAATATTTTCTCCCTTAAGGCCAATATGGCATCCTTCAGGAAGACCGCCCTCGGCATGGCCGATGAGCCATTTGTTCTTCGCTGTGATCAGTGCATCTTCTCCGCCGGCGAAGTGGTTCTCATCAGTCGGAAGATTGGTTCCGTCCGGAAGAACGATTGCACAGCGGAAACCTCCTTCCCCGCTGTTGCAGGGTGCATAATGCAGAGTTGTTGCGTACAGTTCAACCGCAACTCCCTTGGGAAGCAAAAAGGCTTCCACCTTGGAGGTGTCATAGGTATAGTCCTCCTCAACATCCGCCTGCCAGCCAAGCAGCAGGATCAGATCCGATGCAGCCACATCGATTTCAGATGTCCTGTGATATTCCAAAGCATTCAGCTTATAATTGTTTCCATTACAGAATCCAATCTGAATAGGCATCTCGCCGTAGGTCACATCCTGAAGCTCCTTATATACAGGAAGAGCTTCCAGCTCAGGAACACTGGGTTCATATACCACCTCTGCGGTGCAGGGAGTCTTTTCCAGTTCCTCCACAAGAGCCGTAAAGTCCACGTTTTTCACTACTTTTCCGTATTTACGGAATGCAGCATCCGTTACTTTCTTAATTTCCATCCTTCTTTCCTCCTTTCCTTTTCTTCATCGATTTAACTTCCAGCCATCTGTTATCGGCATTGGAAACACTTGAAAATAGCAGCTGCCGGCAAAGCTTTCTCACCGGTATTCCTTAAATGATTTTATCAAAAAGCTCCTTGCATGCAGGATAAATCTGCCTGAACTGCTGGTATCTCTCTTCGTATTTAGCGGTGAGCTCCGGATCGGGTTCCACCGTTCCCACAACCTTAACCAGCTTGTCCGCCGCTTCCTCCACGCTTGCGAATTCCCCGCATCCCACTGCTGCCAGAATAGCGCCTCCGTAGCCGGGTCCTTCCTCGCTTTCAATCATATCCACCTTAATGCCAAGCACATTTGCCATGATCTTCTTCCAGAGAGGGCTCTTCGCTCCTCCGCCGCAGATTTTGGTTCTTTCAATATGAATTCCCAGGGATTTGGCGACCTCGAAGGAATCCCTCAGCGCGAAGGCAACGCCTTCCAGCACAGCCTGGGTCATGTCGGCTCTTGTCGTGTCCATGGTCATCCCGATGAAGGTTCCTCTCGCATTGGGGTTATTATGAGGAGAACGCTCTCCCATCAGATAAGGAAGGAAGAATACATGGTTTTCACCAAGTCCTGTAATCTCCGCCTGTTCTTTGGCATAATCGGAGGTTCCTATGATATCATCCATCCACCATTTATTGCAGGATGCAGCGCTGAGCATGCAGCCCATGAGATGATACTTCCCATCCGCATGCGCAAAAGCATGCAGTGCATTATTGCTGTCCACACAGAAGCTTCTGGAGGATATAAAAATGGTTCCGCTGGTTCCCAGGGAGATATTGCACATGCCATCCCCTACAGTACCGGTTCCCACAGCAGCAGCCGCATTGTCACCGGCGCCGGCAATTACCTTCACTTCAGGGGAAAGTCCCAGTTCTTCTGCAATTTCAGGAAGAAGGGTTCCCACCACTTCATAGCTTTCAAAGATCTGAGCCAGCTGCTCTTTACGGATTCCGCAGATTTCACACATTTCATCAGACCAGCAGCGGTTCTTCACATCAAGCAGCAGCATGCCGGAGGCATCGGACACGTCCGTGCAGTGAACACCGGAGAGCTTATATGCCAGATAATCCTTAGGCAGCATGATTTTTTCTATTTTTGCAAAATTCTCAGGTTCTTTGTTCTTCATCCACAGAATCTTCGGTGCCGTAAAGCCTGCAAATGCAATATTTGCCGTATATTCAGACAGCTTATCCTTCCCGATCACCTGGTTCAGATAGTCGGTTTCCTCGCCGGTTCTTCCGTCATTCCAAAGAATGGCAGGCCGGATAACTTTATCCTCCTTGTCCAGTACCACCAGTCCATGCATCTGGCCGCCGAAGCTGATGCCCGCAATCGAAGCTTTGTCACAATCCGATACCAGTTCCTTTAATCCTGCCATGGTCTGCTCAAACCAATCCTCCGGTTTCTGTTCAGACCAGCCCGGATGAGGGAAAAACAAAGGGTATTCCTTTGACACAATCTTCTTGATCGCTCCCTTTTCATCCATCAGCAGAAGCTTAACCGCCGATGTTCCAAGATCCACGCCTATGTATAACATTTTTGCGCCTCCCGTCCTTTCTTCTCCTGTTTGCCTGTTTTACATATCCGCAGCCGCTGTCCCCTCTTTCATTTCTTAAGAACCTGATGCCGGCCGCTCTCTATGTTCCGTCTTACGTGCCCGTGCACGTTACTTTCATGATAAATGATTTTCATCTAAAAATCAATGGGGTTTGTAAATTTCGTAAAAATTCACAATTCGCCTTTGTTTTAAGGGGTTCTTCGCTTCCTTTTTTGTTGATTCTGCCGTTTCGTGTTGCACGCACACGGTTTCCGGAGTTCTCAAATTGACTTTGCCTCTTATTTATGATACGGTTAATGAGAATGATCGCAGGAATAAATCGGAAGCAGAGGTGAACAAGAGATGGCTACCATAAAGGAAATCGCCGAACTGGCCGGTGTCTCAAGAGGTACGGTGGATCGCGTCCTGAATAACCGTGGATCGGTGAATCCCCGCACCGCCAGGAAAATCCTGGAAATAGCCCAGGCCCTTGATTATAAACCAAATAAAGCAGGCATTGTCCTTGCCGCCCAGAAAAAAAATCTGAAAATCGGTGTTATCCTTTTCGATACGGGAAATCCGTTTTTTGATGATGTCCTGGAGGGCGTGAACCGGAAATCCAGGGAACTTGGCGGCTATAACTGTTCCGTCCTCGTCAGCAGGGTCGGTTTTGATCTGGAGGCCCAGCTGCATGCCATGGATGAAATGGTTTCTCAGGGAGTGAACGGCATTGTGCTCTCTCCATATAATGATCCTCTCATCTGTGATAAGATAAATGAACTGAATGCGCGGGAAATTCCGGTGATCACCACCAATACCGACATCGAGAATTCCAGCAGACTCGCCTATGTGGGCTGCAATTTCTACCGTTCCGGAGAAACGGCTGCCGGCCTTATGCACTTAATTGCGGGGGATGAGGTCTATGCCGGCATTGTCACCGGCTCTTCAAAGGTGCTCTGCCATACGGACCGTATCGCCGGCTTCCGGGACCGGATCCAGTCCCATTATCCGGGAATCCGGATCGTTGATACCATCGAAAACAGTGACGATGAATTTGAAAGCTATGATCGCACGCTGCGTCTTTTAAAGGAGCATCCGGAAATCAACGGCCTCTATTTCGCCGCGGGCGGCGTCTATGGCGGCTGCCGGGCGGTACTCGCCGCAGGAAGGAAGGATATCACCATTATTTCCTGCGATAAGGTTTCCACCACGAGGGAAATGGTCCTTCAGGGAGTTATCGCCGCCACCATCTGCCAGCAGCCTCTTATCCAGGGCACCAAACCGCTGGATCTGATGTTCTCCTGCCTGACCACAGGGGAAAAGCCGGAAAAAGAATATCATTATACTACCGTTGATATCCGTATCCGCGAAAATATTTAAAAAATTATAGTATAATCTGCCAACCTAAACGAGAGATATTGCTTCATAAAACACTTCAAATCTGTATGAATACTGCAACAGGCTGTTAATATCATGGGAGATTAAATTAAGTGATTATCATTGTTAATGAATGGTATGAAACAAAGAAAAATGTTGATGAAATGATGCCCTGGGAGAAGCCAACGCTTAAAAAATGGCGGATTATTAAGTTGTGCTGTTATACACAGAGCAGGATTATGTTAGAATAATTCATATATAAATGCTATAATATATGTCGGTGAAATTGACAAATTGATATTTGGAGAAGAGAATATGGTTAGACTGGCGGTATATGATGATGCGGAGCAATTAAAACAACTCAACACTGAATTTAATGGATTAGGTGAAACAACTTTAGAAAAAATCCAAGAGTCGCTTTTACATAATCAACAAGAATTTGTTGTGGTGGAAGAAATAAACAAAAAACTTGTAGGATTCATTTGTGTTCAATTAAAGAAATCCTTTTGCTATGAAGAATATATGGTTGAAATTACAGAAGCATATGTAAAAGATAATTATCGTCATAACGGAATTGCAGCGAGAATGATAACTTTTGCGGAGGAACATTGTAAAAGTAATTATCCTTTTCATAAAATTGAACTTCTTACGGGTCGGCAGAATCACACTGCACAGAAAGTCTATGATAAGTTAGGATACAAAGAAGATAGCGAAATACATTTATCTAAAAGATTCAAAAGATAATTGTGCAAAAAAGCCGGTATCTCCGGATGCCTCTGGTCAGGGATATGTTCCCTGACCGGCATCGGATACCGGCTCTTTCTTTATAATCGTATGGAAAATTCATTTTTACCGGCTGGGCGCAGCCCTATGCCAGCCTTCCCCGAATGGCCCCCGCCGCCCAGAATATAAGGTACATAGCAATATCCACAATCACGATACTCGCTCCCGCCGGGGTTGCCAGCAGGAAGGAAACCGTCATTCCCAGCACGAAGCTGATGACCGAAACCGCTACCGCACAAAGGATCACACTGCGGTAATGTTTGCAGGCCCGCATAGCCGTCAGCGCCGGGAAGATGATCAGGCTGGAAATCAGGAGCGCTCCCATCATCCGCATGCCCAGCACAACCGTAACCGCCGTCAGCACAGCCAGAAGCATATTGTAGAGTCCGGTACGGATTCCCGTGGCCCTGGCAAAAACGGTATCAAAGGTCACTGCAAAGATCTTATCATAAAAAAACAAATACAGCACAAGCACAATAACCGACAGCACCGCACTCAGGACCACATCGCTTTTGCTCATGGCCAATATGGAACCGAACATATAGCTGTTCAGATCCGAATTCATGCCCGTCGTGACGGAAACCACCATCACACCGACCGCCAGCGCACCCGTGGAAATCATGGCAATGGCCGCGTCCCCCTTCAGTTTTCCGCTGTCACTCAGACGCAGCAGGATAAAAGCCGCAAGTACCACCACCGGAACGGCGACCGCCAGCGGAGCCATATGCAGCGCCGAAGCCACCGCCAAAGCCCCGAAGCCCACATGGGAAAGTCCGTCCCCTATCATGGAATAGCGCTTCAGAACCAGGCTCACCCCCAGGAGGGATGCACACAGCGACACCAGAATTCCTACCAGAAATGCCCGCTGCATAAAAGGATAAGAAAACATTCTCTCAATGTATTCAAGCATCTGTCAGACCTCCCAGAAATTTTTTTCCCAAACTGCTCTTCTCATAATCCTGTGTGGTTCCGAAATAATATCCCCCATGGGACAAATGCAGGATATGGTCCGCATGCTCCACGGCTTCCCTGATATCGTGGGAAATCATGATGACTGTAATCCCATGCTTTCCGTTCAAAGCATCCAGCACACCATAGAATTCCTCAGCCGCCACCGGATCCAGCCCTGTTACAGGCTCGTCCAGCAGAAGCAGCCGTTTCGTAGCACAAAGGGAACGGGCCAGGAGCACTCTCTGTCTCTGTCCTCCTGAAAGATCCTGGAAGCTCTTGTTTTTCAGTCCGCTGATATTCAGCAGCTCCATATTTCCAAGCGCCCTTTTTTTCTCCTCCGCACCGAAACCGGGCTTCATTCCTCTGCTGTTCAGGCATCCGGACAAAACCACCTCATACACCGAGGCCGGAAAATCCCTCTGTACCGCATCCTGCTGGGGAACATAACCAATCTCCGCGCTCTTCAGCCCGTCTCCGGTAACAATCGTCCCTCTGTAAGGCTTCTTCAAGCCCAGAAGCCCTTTCATTAAAGTGGTTTTTCCCGTACCGTTCTCTCCGATAATGCACAGATAATCCCCGGCATCCACCTGAAAGCTCAGTCCGGACACCACGATCTGATTCTCATATGCAAAAGCAACATCCTTGCAGATGATATACGACATAATCTCTATCCCTTCATTCGTTGAGAGCCTTGTCCAGCTGCTCCAGGTTTTGTCTCATCAAAGACAGGTAAGTCTCCCCCCGCTCCATCTCTTCTCTGGTCAGGGTATGGCAGGAGTGAAGCACCGCTGTTCTGGTTCCCGTCAACTCCGCAATCGCTTCGGCTACCTTTCCATTGGACATCTCCAGCCGGAATACCACCGGAATCTGTTCGTGTTCCACTTCATCTGTCAGAAAAGCTATCGTAGCCGCGCTTGGCTCCGTTTCCGAACTGCAGCCCGGAAAAGCGGCATAATAAGAAAGGCCGTAATTCTTCACAAGATAAAGGAAGGGAAAACGGTCTCCGAATACCAATGTATGTCGTTTTGCGTTTTCCGCCATCTGACGGTAATCCTGATCAAGCTGTCTCAGTTCTGCCAGATAAGCCTCCGCATTTTTCTCAAAAACAGCTTTTCTCTCCGGATCCAGGGATATCAGTGTGTCTCTGATTTTTTCCACAAGAAGAATGGCATTGGCAGGCGAGGTCCAGACATGCTCGTCATATTCCCCATGCTCCAGATGGACGCCCTCCTCTTCTTCATGTTCCTCGTGATCATGCCCTCTTACCTGCATTCCCTCCAGGCTTTCCTCCTCAAGAGGCTCCACCCAGGAAAGAAGGCTGTGCGAATACACATCCCCATCATTTCCGGCAAGAAGCTCCTCCACCCACACATCGGATTCGCCCCCTGCATAGAGGAACAGGTCGCTTTCCGTAATCCGGATGATATCCCTGGGCGAAGGCTCATAGGAATGGGCTTCCATTCCGGGCTTCAGCAGCATATTCACTTCCACATATTCGCCGCCTATACGGCGGACAAAATCAAAGGGAGGAAAGATAGTCGTTATTACCTGTACCTTCGGCCTGCCGTCAGGAGCTGTTTCCTGCGCCGCCTCCTGCTGTGCGTTCCGGCCGCAGCCGTACAGTGTCAGCATCAGCAGGAGAAGCAGAGACGCAGAAAAAATGATTCCTGTCCGTTTCTTTTTCATTTTTTACCTTTTCTGTATTCAGAAGCCGACTTCTTCAATTCTTCCAAAGTGTCATAGAATTTATGGGAAGTCATGGTGGGATTACCCTTTAACAAATTTCTCTTGAAAAAGCTGTGGATAAAGGACTGCTGGTTTTCCTCTCCGACACGCCTGCTGCCTATAAACTTATCACGCAGCTCGACAATTTCTTCCATCTTTTCCCGAAGCAGCTCGGAACCGGGAATCGCATCCCTGAGCTGAAGGAAGGTGTCCTCGATTGCAGACGCGAGTTCTTCCATGCGCTCTTCCCGTTTTTCTCTTTTTATTTCCCGATCGTTATTAGCCACCGCAATAATTACATCCAGACGCTTCTGCAGACGCTCCAGCTCCTGTCTGGCCTGCTCTGCCTTAATAAGGATATCCCGCAGATCCATGGCAGCCTGGAAGGACGTAACAAAATCCGCGATAAAAAGTACGGATATAACCGCCACAGCCAGCACCAGAACTCTTGGCGGAATCATCATGGCAAGACTTTCCACCGGTTTATGGATGAACTGGGTCATCAGAATCGTAAGAAGCCCCCAGCACAGGGAGGACTCCAGACAAATCTGTCCCCTGAAATTAAATTTTTTATGAGAGTAATCCCAATAACGTACCTTAAACAGCGCTTCCATAATCACACCGGTCACATATTCCAGCACGGTGGCACCTAAACAGCCCGCTATAAATATCCCCACCAGGTTTCCTTTCATGGGGCTGGAAACCAGAAGCATCATAATTGCGCCGGAACCGTACAACGGAAGGAACGGCCCGCGGATAAATCCCCTGTTTACAAGTTTTTTCTGACAAATGGATACGTAGGTTGATTCAAAACACCATCCGAAGAAGCAGTAAAAATAGAAAAAGAAGATCCACTGCGATAACGTATAATGATACATCCAAAAATTCCTCCCCTGTTTTCCTTTTACCGGTATACGCCTGCGGAAACATTCAGTCTGCCTTTCCTTGTTTCCCCAAGGGCGCCATAATAAAGAAATCTTCCATAGCCTCTGGCACTTACCCTGTCGCCGCTTTTCAGCTGGCAGCTGTTGTTTTCACACAGCCTTCCGTTGACGTACACTTTTTTCGTCCGGAATAATTCAAGGCTCTGGTTCCTTGACAGCTGCCAGAGCTTTGCCAGTACGGCGTCGGCCCGTTCGCTGGAAACAATGAGCGAAATTTTCTCCGGTTCCCTCACCGGGAGCTCCATCCCCTGCTCCACGATTTCACAGCGTACATTGGTATGCCTTACCTTATTCAGATTCTCACAGATATAAGGAGCTATCCGCTGTGTACAGTAAAGCCAGGCGCTTTTCCCCTCCAGGAAAATATCTCCCACCGTACTTCTGTCGATCCCCAGATTCATCACCGCCCCCAGGAAATCTCTGTGGGTGAAATTATCCGCGAATTTCTCCAGCAAAGGACTGATTTTAAGGATCTCAACAGGAAAAGGCTCCTCATATCCCAGTTCTTCCAGAGAGCCGAATCTTGCCATCTGTCTTTCACAGCCTTCCCCTCCGCCGGAAAGGCTGAAGGTATAGCTTTTATTTTTCTGCATCGCCTCAAACAGAGCTTCCTGCTCTGCCATGGACAGGAAGCCCGTAAAGGTATATATATTCTGTGCGTATGACTTTTCCGCCAGTTCCAGAAAACGCTTCTTCAACTGCAGCAAGTCCTTATCTGTTTCCGCCGACATTCCTATCTCCTAAACGAAACTGATGACTTTATCTTTGGGAGCCTTGGCCTTCAGCACACTGGTGGCATGCAGAACCGGCCCTTCTCCGCCGTAATCCGCCCAGAATTCCTTTTCCACCCTGGCGGTCACCTTCACCCAGTCCTGCTCCCGGAATTTTTCCGCTTCCCCGGAAACGCAGACGAAACCGAGAAATGCCATATCATCCGCGCAGCAGGTCATAGCCATACGGCCCGGCACAAACCTGTCTTTGGGAAAACCGTCCGGCTTCATCACCATAGCTGTAAACTGCACATTTTTCCCCACATACCGATCCAGATGATCCAGGGAATCGATATACCAGATACCATAGCCCATGTCGTCCAGCACAATGGGATCGCTGTTCAAATCGAAGGGAAGATCCTCTTCAAATATCTCGTCGATTTCCCCGTTGCTGTCCTCAAAGATAATATCCGCCTGCTGGTTGATCGCCTTTACATTACGCTTATAGCTGTTCAGATCCTCAATGCCGTCGCAGCGGTTGAAAATGATCATTTCTGAAGCGCGCAGCATCTCCGCAAGCAAAGATTTCATATTGGTAAAATACATGGTAAAGGTGGAGGCGTCAATTGTGGTAATCTGCTGCTCCACGCGCCAATGCCAGGGAAGCTTCATGTTCTTAAAATTCCACATGCCGTTATATTCAATGATAATCCTCTCCGGCTTCACCTTTTTTTCAAGCTCCAGGAGCTTCTCCGGCGTAAAATCCTCTTCCTGTTCAATCAGCTCCAAACAGGCATTGCTGCGTTTCAGCAGCGCCGGATCATACTCATTCTCTCCTTCTTCGCAGAGAATGATCAGGGTTTTCCCCTTTATCTGAAAATATGGCTGATCCAGCGTATAGGTTATAAATTCCGTTTTTCCGCTTTCCAAAAAGCCATTGATAATATATACAGGTTTCATTCTTTATTCCCATCCATGCGCACAGCACGCATCCTGCCTTTCGTAAAAATAGAACCGCCAAGGGCGTATTTAATTCTTTTTAGCGAACAGCTCCGCCAGGGCGTCTTCCTTCAGTTCGGAACCGATAACACAGAACTTACCGGTCACATCCGGTTTTCCTTCCCTCACATTGCTTTCGCCGGGTACATAATCAAAGTATACCCAGGTTTCATCCCCCGCAGGCACCATTCCTTTAGCCCGGAGCACAAAACCGTATTTCTTTTCATCTTCCAGCTCTTCCAGGATCCCGGATATCTCATCCTGGGTGTAAGAAGCGGGTGTCTGCATTCCCCAGCTGGTAAACACCTCATCCGCATGATGATGGTCATGATGATCATGACCGCAGCCGCAGCTGCATTCCTCTCCGTGATGATGCCCGTCATGATCGTGGTGGTCATGGCCGCAGCCGCAGTTCTCGTCATGATGGTGCTCGTGATCATGGCCGCAGCAGTCCTCGTCATGGTGATGCTCATGGTCATGACAGCCGCATTCTTCATCATGGTGATGCTCGTGGTCATGATGGTGTTCATGATCATGATGATGTTCATGCTCCTCCAGCACCTCCTCCATAAGCTCCTTCTCCAGATCCACTGCACCTTCAATGGTTTCCAGAATATCCATGCCGTTCAGCTGCTCCAGCGGAGTGGTAATAATAGTCGCCTTGCTGTTATGTTCCCGGATCAGGGCGACCGCCTGCTCAATTTTAGCCTGGGAGGCTACATCGGTCCGGCTCAGGATAATCGTTCCTGCATGCTCAATCTGGTTAATGAAGAATTCACCGAAGTTCTTGATGTAAAGCCTGCACTTGGAGGCGTCAACTACCGCAACTGCGCTGTTTAATGTAACCTCTTCCCCCATATCCACATTCTGTACCGCCCTGATAACATCGGAAAGCTTGCCTACGCCTGAAGGCTCAATAAGAATTCGCTCCGGATGGTATTTATCCATAACCTCCTTCAGTGAGGTACCGAAATCACCTACCAGGGAACAGCAGATACAGCCGGAATTCATTTCCTTAATTTCTATGCCCGATTCCTTCAGGAATCCGCCGTCGATACCGATTTCCCCGAACTCGTTTTCAATCAATACCACCTGGCTTCCTGCCAGCGCTTCTTTCAGAAGCTTCTTAATTAATGTTGTCTTTCCTGCTCCCAGAAAACCTGAGAAAATATCTATTTTTGTCATATTACACCTCTTTCTCCGTTCCGGCTGGCCGGCCTGCCTCAGCACCAATTCCCGGCTCACGGCCAAATCCGGCTCCTTTACGGCCTGTTATTATAAAAGCAATCCTCTGCCCTTTCCCTGTCCGAAGCGAAAAAGACATCCTCTATATTTTGCCCCGTTTTCCTTCACTTGTCAACCACAGCACACCCGGCGATTCCCGTTTTAATGATAAAATTTTTATTAAGTACGGATTCCCGCTCCTGCAAAAGCCGTCATTTATAATCTTCCGTATCCCTTTTTACTCCGAATACTTCCTCATACCCCTCATTTATTGTTTCCATGGAAAAAGCGGCCGTACTGTTTCCGCTGCCGCCTTCCAGCATCCCCGCCAGATTTCCGTAACAGTCAAATATGCCTCCTCCCGACATCCCCGGCTGCGATTCGCACTCCAGAATCATGACATCCGCCCCGAACTCCTCACGGTACCAGGCTTTTTCCTTCAATATCCCTCTTCGGAGCTGATCCCCCACGCCATTTTCCGAACAGCCCAGCGCCAGAAGACTGCTGCTGCCGTCCAGCGTATCAAAAATCCGCTGATGAAGGCTGACCACCGTTGCTTTCTGGCCGGCTTCCTCCAACCAGCTTACCGGAACTGTCACGAACGCCATATCCTTTTCTCCGCAGATCCCCGCCAGTTCACCGGACGTTTCCCTTCCCCCCGGGAAAATAACACCGAGAAGCCGCCCTTCCTCAAGCAGATGCCCGCTGGTTGCTATCACAATACGTTCTTCATCTCCGTCCCAGATGATACCGCTGCCAAAATAAACATTTCCATTATGTTCCGTTTCCAGCCTTACAATACTCTGTACCGCCATTTCACATGCCTTTTCCTCATTCTCCCCCTCCAGGCTTTCCGCAAAAACGACCCACTCCCGTTCCTCCCCCTGCACCACTTCATTCAGGCTTTCTTTCTCTTCCATTGGCTCCATCCTGCTGTTTTTACAGCTTCCCAGCAGCAAGGCTGCTGCTCCCAGCAATATACATATCCCCCATTTACCCATACTTTTCATCTATACTCCCATTCACCCGTCCAAACCGCGGCTTTGTTAACCCTCACCATAGCCCATATGCTTTTCATAAGAACGAAAAAGAACAGGACACTGGCCTGTTCTTCCTGAAGGAAGCCGGATACCCACTCATATGAGATCCGGACTCAATTGAACGTCAAATATCCTGCAGCAAGCTGACCGGATCTTCAACCCTCGCGGCAATCGCCAAATGGATAATAAACCTCTGGTTCTATCCAAATACATCCCTTTGGATCGTTGTCCACGGAAATAAGCAAAACTGTAAGCCGGGTTATGTCGAGAATAATCATCTATCTAGGACTGCCGTCGCCGGCAGCCTCAAGCGACCTACCTGAAAGCAGGCCGGGCAAGCCTGTCGCTCTCTGTTTGGTC